>Ga0265293_10003342_pt1 | contig 29922 bp, 24 predicted proteins | sample Munlanlewell138R_FD_192505 | JGI IMG/M metagenome (GOLD analysis project Ga0265293, IMG submission 192505) | Leachate microbial communities from a municipal landfill in Southern Ontario, Canada - Leachate well 138R | ecosystem: Engineered > Solid waste > Landfill > Unclassified | place: Canada... | reverse complement strand
TAAAAAGATTATTAAGTATATTTCTTTCACTATGCATGATATTGACTATGTTGCCACTTTCGGTAATGGCACAAGAAACATCTACAAACAATGGAGAAATAGGAGAAATAAGTGCATTTGAACCACTTGAAGAAACAGAAATAACTGCCACTATCGGCACATTTATAGAGGATTTAGATTTGCCCAAAACATTGATAGTCACAGTTGTGCAATTAGATACCAATCAACAAACAGTAACGGAAGAAGTATATAGTTCTGCATATGAAGATGTCCAAATTGACATTCCGGTGACATGGGCTTCTCAACCAGAATATGACATGGACACTGAAGGGGAATATATTTTTACGCCAGTAATCGAAGGATATGATGTCAACACAGAGCTACCGGAGATTATTGTCACTGTGGCTACAGCGATATTGGGACGCGGACTGTTAGCCCCTCTGGAACTCGACACCTACAATATCTGGGTAGGCGGCGTGCAGGTGACCAGCGACAACGAAAGCAATGTGCTTGGAGACGAAGGGGGCACTGTAACTTATACTCCTGCTACTGGAAATACTGCCCAAACACTTACACTTAATGGAGCCAATATTGCTAACAGCTATTCATGGGACAATAAAGTAGCTGGAATTTATGCTTTAGGTGACCTGAATATTATACTAAATGGTGAAAATAGCATAACTGCTGCCAATAATGATAATGGTTATAGCTCTGGGATACATTTTGATGGCACTCCTGGTATTTTAGCCACACTAACTATTAGTGGTGATGGTAGCCTTCATACTAAGGGTGGAGATATAAGCAAAAATATTAATTTTCAGAGCTCTGGAATTTATGGGCAAAACATCATAATAGACAGTGGAACTGTAGTCGCAGAATCAGGAATAACTACAGGATATGCTTTGGGAATTGGAATTGCAAGTAATGCATATATTACAATAAACGGAGGAAATGTTACTGCTATAGGAAATGCATCAGGTTACCAAAGCAATGGAATCAGAACTCATTCAAGCACGATAAATGGTGGAACCATAACAGCAAGAGCTGGTGATGCTGATTATAGCTTTGGAATTTATTGTCAAAATGATTTAATCATAAAAGGTGGCAACTTATCAGTTCAAGCTGGCAATGCTGACACCCTATCATATGGAATAAATTTAAATGTGAATAGCTTAATAGTAAGTGGCGGTGGTATTATAGCAAGGGGCAATACAAAAGGAATAGGTGCTAGTCAATATAATCCAAGGGAGTTAAGTTTTAGCAATGTTACCATAAGTGGTGGTGAAGATGAAGACACATTAAGTCCTATTACAGATCCAGAATCATTTAGATCAGAAGCTTATAAATATGTTAAGATTGAGCCCGCACCAGCCAGTACCGATGTTGCCAAAAACACAGATACAGACACAAGCTACGAAACCCTGCAAGCAGCAGTTGATGCAATTGAAGATGGTCAGACCATCCAGCTGCTAAGAAACATCAACCTAACAACTACAGTCATCATAGCCAACAACAATAATAAAAGCTTCACAATGGACCTAAATGGTAAAATACTTGACGGTGGTAGTAATCCAGCCATTACCCACAAAGGAACTGGAGAACTAACCATTCAAGGCAATGGTACAGTGAAGAGCAGTGGTTCCAGCTCTTTTGATGGAGCTATCAGTAATAAAAGTACCGGCAGCATAATCATTTTTGGAGGTATCGTTCAGGGCAATGGAGCAGGTATTTTTAATCTAGAAAAAGGAACTATAACCATTTCTGGAGGTAGTATAAGTGGAAGAATAGGTATTTTCAATAATAGCGGTGGTATCGTAAATATTTCAGGCGGTACTGTACAATCCACAGGTAATGATGGTAATGCCATATATACAAACGAAGGTGGCAATATCACCATTTCAGGTAATGCTCATATCACAAGTGCCAATAATAAGACAGACGACGCCACGATTTCCTTGTGGTTTAGCAATGATTTACGTCCTATCACATTTACAATAAATGGTGGTACAATAGAAAATACTGCAGGGGTCAATGCCATTAGCAAACGTGGTAATTCAAATGGTAAGCTTATAGCCAATGTTTCCATTCCAAATGGAAAGTCAGCATTTATCAAAGGTGGCGGTCATGCAATGAATTTTGCTCCAACCTTGGTAAGAGCCACCGTCACTGTGAGCGAAAATATCAGTGGAACACCGGTGGTAGATTACAGTGCATCGGACATCAAAAAGTATAAATACCTCAATTTTGAGCCAGGTCCAGATGCCACAATCACCAACTTGAATCTGACAAACAAACTGACAGCTCCGGCAACCGGCGGCATGCCAACCACAGCCATCACCGATGATCAGTATACTGGAACTATTGAATGGAGCGGTAACCCCATGATATTCAGTGGCGGTAAGGCATACACTTCCATTGTCACTCTGACGGCATTGGATGGCTACACTTTTTCCGGCGTGACACATAATGCTTTCTCTCATGCCGGGGCAACCAGTGTTGCCAACAGCGCAGGTTCCAGCCAAACGATGACCATAACCATTACATTCCCTCAAACGGTGGAAAAGACAACCCAGGTGATTTCCTATGCAGATATCACCGTTGCCAAGACTTATGGCGATACAAAATTTGTAAACCCTTTAAATCAAGACGATATAAATGGTACAATAACCTATATTAGTGATGATACAGCAGTAGCAACAGTCGATCCTTCCACTGGAGAGGTGACCATTGTTTCAGTAGGTGACGGAAGTGCAACCATCACTGCTACTGCCGTGGAAACAGCTACTCATGCAGGGGCTACGGCAAGCTACACTGTGACTGTTTCTAAAAAAGCACTTACTCTAAAAGCAGATGACAAGAATATGATACAAGGAGATGAATTGCCAAACTTTACATTTACAGCTATAGGCTTAGTGAATGGTGATAATGTGATAGCACCTCCTACTATTTCTACCACTACCAATGGAGCTACTGTAGGAAATTTTGACATTACCCCTTCGGGTGGAGTGGTGGAAAATGACGCAAGCTATAACATTATCTATACAAAAGGCACTTTAAAAGTAGCAGGCGGTTCTGGTGGTTCCGGAAGTTCCAGTGGAGGCTCTGGTAGCAGTGGTGGAAGCCCCTCGAATGACAACAGCAGTCTTGTCATCGTTACCCCACCTGCAGCCGACAAGCCCAATGATCCAACACAGGGAGAAATTAAGGTTCTCGGCACAGCAGACGGCAAGGGCAATATCACTGTAAATATTACTAACAAAACTGTGACCGATGCCTTTGACAAGGCTCTCGCAGACGCCAAGAAAAACGGTAACGAACAAAACGGCATTACTGTGGTACTACATGTAGACACCAGTAGCAAGAACAGCTCCAATATTACCGTCAATCTTCCAAAGACTGTGCAGGACACCATCATTGCGAAGAAAATAGTCAACACAATTGTGGTAGTGGACAACCCCGACATCAGAATCGGCATGGATTTGGCGACAGTACAGGAAATCAATAATCAGGCAAAGTCTGATGTGAATATTACTGCCACACGCAGGGACAGCGACAAGTTAACTGATGATGGGAAAAAAGCTATTGGCAGTCGCCCTGTATTTGATCTCAATGTGAACTACGGCAGCAGCAAACAGGTACAGAACTTTGGCGTAGGCAACGTATCGGTCACCATCCCCTACACCCTCGGTGCAAATGAAAAGGCCGGAAATGTGCAGGCTGTCTATTTGGATGATAATGGAAAAGTACATTGGCTCGTAAATTCGGTCTATGACAGTATGGAAAAGGTGTTGCGTTTCAGCACCAACCACTTCTCCACTTATGGTGTAGGCTACAAAGAAGATGCACCTGCATTTACGGACATTGAAAGCCATTGGGCAAAAGAAGATATTGAGTTTGTGATAAGCAACGGATTATTTAGCGGCACTTCCGTCACCACCTTTAGTCCTAACACTGCCATGACAAGAGGAATGTTCGTCACGGTGCTGGGAAGGCTGGTAGATGCCGATGTGAGTAGCTACAATAAGAGCAACTTCACTGATGTGAAAATTGATGCTTACTACATGAATTATATTGAATGGGCGAGCAAAAACAGCATCGTAAATGGAATAGGCAATGGAAAATTTGCACCAGATCAGTCTATTACCCGTGAACAGATGGCAGCCATCATAAGGAACTATGCCAAGATTATGGATATTAAGCTGACACAGGCCCATGAAGAAAACATCTTTTGTGACAGCACAAAAATTAGCGCATATGCCAAGGAAGCCGTGAAGGAAATGCAGATGGCAGGGGTCATCAGCGGCAAAAACAGCAATCTCTTTGATCCACAGGGTACAGCCACGCGGGCAGAGATTGCGGCAGTATTGCGACGTTTTGGGGAACTGAGGAGATCCAGTGACACCATGTAAGATTCTGGCTCATTGGCCCCAACCTTGGCTGCACTATGAGCTAGTAGGAAGGCTGAGCAATATAATCAGAAAAGTAATATAAATCACTTGATAAATGAAAAGGTGTACAGATAATAAAGCTATAATAAATTTACCCACGATTTACACAGGGGCAGAAGTTAGAGATTTGAACTTGTCAATATATAATGTTTGAAACCTTGAGAGTAGTACTATATATAGTGTGTTTGAGAAAAATTGATTCCGTACACCAGTTACCAAAGAGATAAAACAATGGAACACCAAAGGTATACACACTTTTGGTGTTTTTTTAATTTGGGTATAAGGATTAGATTTATCTCCTAGGGGATAAGTGGTAATACCATTTCAATACGATTGTGCAAGGTTATTTAGTGAGGGCATGGCAGCTGTTTATATAGGAGATAAAGGGGACTATGTCAATAAGGAGGGAAACTTAATTGTCCCATACAGGGTTTTTATATGAATTAAGAAATGACAGGGAAAAAATAATGAAATATCTGAAGGAATGCAATATTCAATAAGGATCATAAAAGATGTTTCAAGGCTTAAAAGTGAACTGATAAAAAATTAAAGTACTACAAGTAAGAGAACAACAACAAAGTAGAACCCAAAATAGAAGTTTCAGGATCAGTTTTATTTGGCTATGAGGATGGCACAAGTGAAATAGTTTCAGAAAAGATAATAGAAGATATAAAAAAGAAAGTGCATGATGATTATCCTAATATAGTGATAGGATTTCAGAAGGATTATGCTCTATATCCAATTAAATATTTTGCATTCATCACTGAAGATGAAGTAAGAGACAATGAATTACTAGGGGTATCAATAAATTGAGTATATAGAAGGTCATAGCAATATGTATACAATTACAAATTTTATTTACGAAAAATACAGAGCGTCAGACGGGGAAACCAATCTGGCGTATTTTATTTGTGTAAAATTGTTGCCAAACCAGTAAAAGTGACATATAATACTATTACTTTCTATTAAATGTTAGTTCCTTAATACTTTTGGAGGTGAGGCTTTTTAAAAAGAATATAATACAATTAAATATTAAGCGCCAGAACTCAATAACTTGAGTTGACGAGGTCATGGTTTATCGAAAATTCGGCGGATGCCATGCGGTGTTACTACCACCGTCAGCAGTTGTACAAAAACCATAAGCAATTATGGAGACAAAGACAACTAGGTAGGTATAAGCTCCTTGAATAATGGGCTTGTTTTGACATGCATAAAAATGTATTTATATGAAGAGGATACTAGGGATTACATTTAAGAGAGAGTCATATAAATATGAGGAAGTGATAATAATGTGTGGAATAATGGGATATATTGGGGCTAAAGACGCTTCGCAAATATTAGTAGATGGATTAGAAAAATTAGAATATAGAGGATATGATTCAGCAGGCATAGCCATACTAAATGAGGGAAAAATCCACCTAAGTAAATACAAAGGAAGACTAGCTGTATTAAAAGAGAAGATTAAAGAAAAGCCTGTGAAAGGCGGATTAGGCATAGGGCATACAAGATGGGCAACACATGGTGAGCCCTCTGATATAAACTCTCATCCTCATTTAAGTAATAATGAAAGAATATCAGTAGTTCACAACGGGATAATTGAAAATTATATGGAAATAAAGGAAGAGCTTCAAAAGCTTAATTATAGGTTCTCATCTGATACAGATACAGAGGTAATAGTACACCTATTAGATTATTATTATAATGGTGATATTTTAGATGCAGCAAAAAAGATGATAAATAGAATAAAAGGGGCATATGCACTAGGAATAATACATGCAGATAATCCAGATATGCTCATAGCCGTGAAAAAAGATAGTCCACTAATAGTAGGTATAGGAGAAGGCGAAAATTTCATAGCTTCAGACATACCTGCTGTGTTGAAGCACACTAATAAAGTATATATATTAGATAATGGTGAAATGTCCATAGTAAAGAAAGACAGCATAAGCTTAATGAAAACAGATGGCACTATAATATCTAAGGATGTATTCAATATAACATGGGACATAGAAGCTGCAGAAAAGGGCGGCTATGAGCATTTTATGCTAAAGGAAATCTATGAGCAACCAAAAGCCATTAAAGATACACTATTACCACGAATAAATAACAATGGTAGAATAAATCTAGAACAAATCAATATTCAAGAAGAATATATAAAAGATATTAATAAGGTTTATATAGTAGCATGTGGAACAGCCTATCATGCAGGTTTGCTTGGTAAAGATATAATAGAGAGATATGTCAAGATTCCAACAATAGTAGATGTAGCCTCAGAATTTAGATATGGTAACCCATTTATAGACTCCCATACATTAGTAATAGTAGTGAGTCAATCAGGAGAGACAGCCGATACATTAGCTGCATTAAGATTAGCTAAAGAAAAAGGAGCTAGAGTCTTAGCAATAACCAATGTGGTAGCCAGTTCCATAGCTAGAGAATCAGATGATGTACTATATACATGGGCAGGACCAGAGATTGCAGTAGCATCTACAAAGGCGTATACTACACAGATAGTAGCATTAATCCTATTAGCCTTAGAGATGGCTAAAAAAAATAATAAAATAGACAATAAAGAAATAGAAATAATTCTTAAGAAACTAGAAGAACTTCCTAGCAAACTTGAGGAAATGTTATTAGATGTTATAAGTATAAAAGGTCTTGCAGATAAAATTCATGGCTCACAAAGCATATTCTACATTGGCAGAGGTATTGACTATGATGTGGCTAGAGAAGGCTCACTTAAGTTAAAAGAAATATCTTATATACATTCAGAAGCCATAGCAGCAGGAGAGCTCAAGCATGGCACATTAGCATTAATAGAGGAAGGTACACCAGTGATTACACTAGTAACACAGGATAAGCTATTTGATAAGATGTTAAGTAATATAAAAGAAGTAAAGGCTAGAGGAGCATATGTGATAGCAATAGCAAAGGAAGGGAATACAGCAATTGAAAAATCAGCAGATAGAGTAATTTATATACCAGATGTAATAGATGAATTATCGCCAGTCTTAAGTATTCTTCCCCTTCAATTATTATCATATTATATAGCTCATAGAAGAGGTTGTGACATAGACAGACCCAAAAATCTCGCAAAGAGTGTAACTGTAGAGTAGGATGAAGTTTCTAGAAGGTTTTGTTTAAGGGAGGGCTATTAGCCCTCTTATTTTTTTTATATAAGAATAAAATTAATAATTAAATGGTATTGACAAGACAATAGATATAGTTTAATCTAAATATACACCCCCCCTATGGGGGAGGGCAAGGAGGAGAGAAAATGAATGCAGATCAAAAAAAAGCAGTACAGTCCCTCAAAACTGCTAGAGGGCAATTGGATGCAATTATTAATATGATAGAAGATGGACGTTACTGTGTAGATGTATCTAATCAGATTTTAGCCGTTCAGTCACTTTTGAAAAAAGCAGACTTGTTAATTATCAAGCAACATTTAAACCATTGTGTTCGTGAAGCCTTTGAGAAGGATAAAGGTTCAGAAAAGATAGATGAAATTATGCAGCTTTTATCAAAAATTATGGGAAAATAGATGGATACAATAAAGGAGGGAAATAAGCAAATGATGAATAAAACAATAAAAATAGAGGGAATGACATGTGCATCATGCGCAAATGCTGTAGAGAGGGCAACCAAGAAGCTTGATGGTGTATCTGAAGCCAATGTTAATCTTGCAACAGAAAAGTTAAGTATCAGCTTTGATGAAACTTCAATTTCTCTAGGAGATATCCAAGGGGCTATAGAAAAGGCAGGTTATAAGGCTCAAACAGGCGCTGTTACAAAGACAATAAAAATAGAGGGAATGACATGTGCATCATGTTCGAAGGCTGTAGAGAGGGCAACCAAGAAGCTAGATGGTGTATCTGAAGCCAATGTGAACCTAGCAACAGAAAAACTGACAATAAGCTATGACCCATCATCTGTTAGGGTTTCAGATATAAAAAAGGCCATAGAAAAAGCAGGATACAAAGCTATAGAGGAAGAGGCTTCAGTTGACATAGATAAGGAAAACAAGGAAAAAGAGATAAAAACTTTATGGAGTAAGTTTATTATATCTGCCATATTTACAATACCTTTACTTTATATAGCAATGGGTCATATGCTTGGGATGCCATTACCAATGTTTTTGCATCCTGATATGAATCCAGTTAACTTTGCAGTGACTCAACTGCTATTGACTATACCAGTTGTTATAGCAGGATATAAATATTACACCATAGGATTTAAAACCTTGATGAAGGGTAGCCCGAATATGGATTCCTTAATAGCTATTGGTACAGGAGCTGCAGTGATATATGGCTTATTTGCAACATATATGATAATTGGTGGAGAACATCACTATGCCATGGATCTATATTTTGAATCAGCAGCAGTAATCATTACCCTAATCACACTTGGAAAGTATCTGGAATCAGTTTCTAAAGGAAAAACATCTGAGGCAATAAAAAAACTTATGGGGCTACAACCTAAGACTGCAATCGTAATAAGAGATGGAGCAGAAACAGAAATATCAATAGATGACGTAGAAGTTGGAGATATAATAGTAGTTAAGCCAGGTGAGAAGATGCCTGTTGATGGAGTTGTAGTAGAAGGGATAACTTCTGTTGATGAATCTATGCTTACTGGTGAAAGTATTCCAGTAGAAAAAAACATTGGAGATACAGTAACAGGAGCAAGTATAAATAAGAATGGCTCTATTAAATACAAGGCAACAAAAGTTGGTAAAGACACAGCTTTAGCTCAAATAATAAAACTAGTAGAGGATGCTCAAGGCTCTAAGGCACCTATTGCAAAACTTGCCGATGTCATATCAGGATATTTTGTTCCTATAGTTATTGTATTAGCAATAGTATCTGGGTTAGCATGGTACTTCATAGGTGGTGAATCAGCAACATTTGCATTGACAATATTTATAGCAGTATTGGTTATTGCTTGTCCATGTGCACTAGGTTTAGCAACCCCGACAGCTATTATGGTAGGTACTGGTAAAGGCGCTGAAAATGGAGTGCTAATTAAAAGTGGTACAGCACTAGAAACAGCACATCAGATTCAAACCGTAGTATTTGACAAAACAGGTACTATTACAGAGGGTAAACCTATGGTTACAGATGTAGTTACTATAGCAGGATTGTCAGAAGAGAGATTATTGCAGATAACTGCATCAGCAGAAAAAGGATCAGAGCATCCACTTGGTGAAGCTATTGTTAAAGGTGCTGAGGATAAAGGTTTAGAATTTATGGATGTAGATTCCTTTATTGCTATACCTGGACATGGAATTGAAGTTACCATCCAAGGAAAAAATATTTTAGCTGGTAATAGAAAACTAATGGTAGACAGAAACATTTCACTAGAAGACCTAGAAGGAGCTTCTGATAGGTTAGCAGAAGAAGGAAAGACACCTATGTATGTAGCAATGGACAATAAAATTGCAGGTATAATCGCTGTTGCAGATACAGTTAAAGAAAACAGCAAGACAGCAATCGAATCACTTCATAAAATGAACATTCAAGTAGCTATGATCACAGGAGATAACAGAAGAACTGCAGAAGCAATAGCAAAGCAAGTAGGTATTGATATAGTCCTTGCAGAGGTTTTACCAGAGGATAAGGCAAATGAAGTGAAAAAACTTCAAGCAGAGGGTAAAAAGGTAGCTATGGTTGGGGATGGCATTAATGATGCTCCAGCCTTAGCACAGGCAGATATTGGTATAGCAATAGGCTCTGGTACAGATGTAGCTATGGAATCAGCAGACATAGTACTAATGAGAAGTGATTTAATGGATGTACCTATTGCAATACAATTAAGCAAGAGCACAATAAGAAATATCAAGCAAAACCTATTTTGGGCATTCGGATATAATACACTAGGAATACCTATAGCAATGGGAGTTCTTTACCTATTTGGTGGACCACTATTAAATCCAATGTTTGCAGGAGCAGCCATGAGTTTAAGCTCAGTTTCAGTAGTATCAAATGCTTTAAGACTAAAAAACTTCAAGCCTGTAAGGTAGTTATTATCTGCAGTAGCAGATTTACTATAAAAACTATAAGAGGAGAGAAAAAGAGATGAAAAAGAAAATACTAATAGAGGGCATGACTTGTAATAACTGCCTACGTCATGTAACAGAAGCTTTAAGTGAGTTAACTGGAGTTTCAGATGTAAACGTAAAATTAGATGAAAAACATGCATTAGCAAATATTGAAGACAGTGTTAAGGATGAAGTTATTAAAGCTGCTTTAGAAGAAGCAGGATATGATGTAGTAGGTATAGAAGTAGTTTAAAAACAAGGTAAAAACACTTGACTACAGGAGCTCGACTCGAGTTTCTGTGGTTTTTTTATCAGCAATAGCAAGCTTCTACTTATGCAAAACTAACTTCCCTAAAAATAATTACTTCACATGAATCATCACCCTATAGTAAATAAAATAGTAATAAGAGCATTAATAAAAAAATAGTATTATGTATGACTATTTTTTTACGGGTTAAGGGGTGTCTAGTTAATGAAGTTAATAATTATAAGAAAAGAAGTTTTATTAGTTTTACCTTTACTCATACTAGGGTTATTTCTTGCATTCATAGAAAAAAACGATTCAGTACCTACAATGTACTTGCCTGTCACTGATAAAGTAATAGCTGTAGATGCAGGACACGGAGGAATTGATCCTGGTGCAATAGGTAAGCAAGGGGTCAAAGAAGATATAGTAAATCTTCAAATAGCATTGAAGCTAAGAAAGTTAATAGAAGAAAACGGTGGAGTAGTCATACTGACAAGAAATGACGGAGAAGGTTTATATACTGAGGAATCAAGAACTATAAGAGATAAGAAAAATGAAGATCTTAGAAATAGAAGAATAGAAGTGAACAAGAGTGAGGCAGATATACTATTATCAATACACTTAAATAGTTTTACACAGTCTCAATACTATGGAGCACAGACCTTTTATAAAGAAGGATGTGAAGAAAGTAAGAATTTAGCTTTTATAATTCAAGAAGAGCTGAAGAATGTATTAGATAAAAACAACCAAAGAGTACCCCAGTCAAGGGATAGTATTTATTTGATTAGAGAGTCAACAGCTCCAGCAATATTAATCGAATGTGGATTTTTATCTAATCCTCAGGAAGAAATAAAATTGAATGACTCTAAGTATCAGGAGAAGATAGCCTGGGCAATTTATATTGGTGTCATAAGATATTTTAATGAATATGACAAATGAATTTAATAATAAATGACAAAAACCTATGTCAATAGATAATGAATATCATAATTTACTGTGACAAAAATATGTTAATAATAATTTGTGGATAACTTTAATAACTGTGGAGAACCAAATATTATGTAAAGTAAGTCTTGGTTTTGTATTTAAATTAGTAACTATCTTGTTTACATAAGTTATCCACCGCAGATTGTGGATAATGTGGATAAAGTGGATAGAAAATTGAGAATCTATATCAAATGAAATAGCTAGGAAATAAGTACTAGTTATTTTAGGTATTTAGAAGCAAGTATTTCTATGATTTTTTTGTAGAAATTAGACTTTCAATAGCTAGAAAGATATAATAAAATATAACTATGCACTTGTAGTAATAAGTGCGAGATTTGAACAAAAACCCTATATAAGGTGGTTGATAAAGAGATGAAAAAGAAGCCTATTATAATAGGAGCCATTATTTCCTTAATATTATTTATAGTATTCATTTTACTTGCTACAAAGATATCCACAGCAGATGGAGGAATCTATTTTGATTTAAAAATTATATCCACAATTCATGAAAATATAAACCCAGCAATAAAGAATTTTATGATAGTAATTAGCTTCATAGGATCAGCTAAATTTTACTACATTATATCTCCATTCTTAATATTCTATTTAGTAAGGAAAAAACATTGGTTAGAACTTTCTGCTTTAGTAATATCCATACTTGGTAGTGTTTTATTAAATGATTTGTTAAAATTAATCTTTGCCAGGGTTAGGCCCCTTGAATTCTTTTTAGTAGAACAAGGTGGTTTTAGCTTTCCTAGTGGACATTCAATGAATACTCTAAGTTTTTATGGGATGGCCGCATATCTTTTTTTGAGGAATAAGAGATTAGATTCGAGAAAGGCACTTATATGGATAATTACCATTGTTTTTATAGGACTTATGGGTTTTAGTAGAATTTATCTAGGAGTCCATTGGCCTACAGACATAATAGGCGGTTTCAGTGCAGGCTTTATTTGGTTATATATATGCATATTAGGGGTTGAAGCTGTAAATTATAGAAATTATAAAAAAAGTTATAAGAGCTACTAATTGTATCAATTAGTAGCTCTTATAACTTATCAGACTTCTATATTTTTTTCAGCTAATTTTGCATCTATAAATCTCTGTATCATTGTCCTAAGAACAGCTGTAATTGGCACAGCCAAAAGCATTCCCATTACACCGCCTATTCCTCCACCTATAGTTACAGAAGTAATTATCCAGAATGGACGTAGCCCTACATGCATCCCAAGTATTTTTGGTCCTAAATATAGTCCATCAAATTGTTGCAGCAGGAACATAAATATTAGTACCCATAGAGCTTTTATTGGGCTATAAAACAAAGTAATGACAGTAGCAGGTATCATACCAATAAAAGGTCCAAAATAAGGAATCATATTAGATATACCCACTATAGTACTTAATATCAAGGCATATGGCGTTCTTAGCATAGACAATCCTATAAAGCACAGCACGCCTATTATAGCTGAATCAATCATTTTTCCAATTAAGAAACTGGAAAACTGCATATTACATTCACGACCTATGGCAATAATTTTTTTTGCTCTTTCAGGTTTGAACATAGCATACATCAATGCCTTAGATTGCTTTTTAAATATTTCTTTATCCATAAGCATGTAGACAGATATAATCAGTCCTATAACAAAGTTAATTAATATATTTGTTATAGCAGATGTAATATTAATTAGCTGAGCTATGCTTTTATTTAACACTGGATTTAAGGAAGTAGTTATTTGATTAATTACATTTGATAGATTTTCATTAAGATAATCTGTTACTCCAAATCTATCTAGAATACCAAAGTTGAGTGTATGAGTATTTATGTAATTCTCAGTCGCCTCCACATATTTGGGGATTTCCTTATAGATATTTCTCAAACCAATTCCAATTTTAGGTGCAAAGATAGTTATTATTAATGTTATGAAGAAAATTAGTATGGCATAAACAATCAATATATTCCATATTCTTTTTAGCTTAAACTTCTCTTCAATCCTACACATCAAAGGATTTAACAGATAAGCTATGGAAAAGGCCCAGATAAAAGGTTGAAGTAAGGCAATTATTGGCGAAAAGGAGCCTGGAACAGTAATGAATTTAAAGGCTAGTATGGATATAATAATAATAGGCAATAAATGCAGATATCCTTTTTTTCTTTTAATATTAATCCACCCCCTATATAGAGATTAATTTACTATATTATAGCATAAAGTGGGAGGGTGGGATATAATAAAAATATAATTGACTTTATGGTGATTTAACTGGTTTGGGAGGTAAGAGAATGGAAATTCAATTAAAACCATATAAGAAGGACTTTATGTATGCATATTCGATAGGAGTATTTCCAACATTAGAACTACTAAAGTTTAAGAAGGAAGAAGTTTTCATGGTCCTACTAAGTTCTGCTGGTCAGGAGAATGAAGGGGTTAAAAAGATAATAGATATATGCAATGAAAATAATATTGAAATTCAAATAAATGATAAAGCAATAAATAGAATATCGAAAAAAGAAAATTCCTATGCAATAGGAGTATTTAGTAAATATGAGCAAAAGCTAGATATACAAGACAACCATGTTGTATTAGTAAACCCTAGCGATATGGGAAACCTAGGGACTATTATTAGAACCATTCTAGGATTTGGAATTAAAAACTTGGCCATAATTAGGCCTGGAGTTGATATTTTTGACCCTAAGGTCATAAGAGCGTCTATGGGAGCAACGTTTAGGCTTTCATTCAAATACTTTGAAGATTTTAATAGCTATCACACTAGATATAATCATGATATATATACCTTTATGCTGAATGCAAAGCATAGTCTTCCTGATATTAAGGTGGATACTAATAGACCATTTTCATTAGTATTTGGAAATGAGGGTAGTGGGCTGGGAGATGAATTCAAGGATATAGGTACAAGCATAATAATACCCCACAGTAATGAAATAGATTCATTAAATCTTTCCATTGCTGTGGGGATAGCGGCTTATGAGTTTAGGAAATAACTATTCTACAAGTCGTATGGCTCCTCTAAACCTTCTTCTCCAGTGGCGTTCAAGCTTGCTAATTAGCAAGCCACTTTTAGGAGACATATGGACAAACTCTCTATCATTTATCATAACACCCGCGTGGGTAATTACATCATGACTAATTACAAAATAGGCTAAATCAAGGGGCTGCAGCTGATCTATATTAATATTTCTGCAGTCTAAACTTTTTATGCCATTAATATATCTTTCAGGGTCTGCCCTATACCACTCTTCTTCTATTGGCTTTCCATCATCGCTGGGAATATCTATACCAAAATCCTGATAAAAAAGCTTTATAAATCCAAGACAATCAATGCCTTCCTCTAAATTTCTTCCATTACGCAAAAACTTAGCATACCTATATTTTTTAATGCCTTCTCTAATTTTTTCTTGGATAATTTCACTCATATAATATATCCCTCCAAAGTATGTATGAAATGCAAAAGTGATATCATTACATATTATGAGATAGAATTAGAAATGGTGAATAGATAATAATAAAAAACAAATATTTAAAAAATCTATAATTCGTATGATGATTATAGATAAGTTCTATTGTTAAAATCATAACAGGATTTATATAATTATATATGGTAGAAATAAATAAGAATGGAGTGATAGCATGAAGAGCGCAAAATGGAAGATAATTGGCTCAGGAGCAGTGCTAGGAATATTAGCAGCACTATTAGTGAAGTTTGGCAACCCAGTTAATATGGGAATATGTGTTGCTTGCTTCTACAGAGACATTGCAGGGGCCTTAGGTCTTCATAGAGCAGGAGTAGTACAGTATATAAGACCTGAAATAATAGGATTCATACTTGGTGCTTTCATATTTGCCAAGGCAAAGGGGGAATTTAAGGCGAGAGGTGGTTCTTCGCCAATTTTACGTTTTGTATTTGGATTTTTTATGATGGTGGGAGCATTAGTATTTCTAGGTTGCCCACTTAGAATGATTTTGAGACTTGCAAATGGTGACTTAAATGCACTATTGGGCTTAGCAGGTTACATAGTTGGTATTTTAGTAGGAATACAATTCTTAAAGAAAGGCTTTACTTTAGGAAAGAGTACAAAACAACCTACAGCATCAGGCTATATTATGCCGGCAATAGCTGCAGTATTGTTGATTTTATTAGTAGTAGCTCCTGCATTTATATTCTTTAGTGCAGAAGGACCTGGCGCTAAAACAGCACCTATTCTAATGTCTCTAGGAGCGGGACTTATAGTTGGATTAATGCTTCAAAGAACTAGACTTTGTACAGCAGGTGGATTTAGAGACGCATTTTTAATAAAGGATTTTCATTTTCTATGGGGAATCATAGGAGTATTTGTATTTGCACTTATAGGTAATTTAGTCTTTAATCCCGCTTCATTCAAAATTGGTTTTGTAGACCAGCCAATAGCACATGCTGACCATGTGTGGAACTTCTTAGGTATGGCTTTGGTAGGTGTTACAGCAGTATTACTTGGAGGTTGCCCATTAAGACAAACAATACTAGCAGGAGAAGGAGATACAGATGCAGCTGTTACAATATTAGGATTAATAGTAGGAGCGGCATTTTGTCACAATTTTGGTTTAGCATCTAGCGGAGCTGGAACTACAACAAATGGAAGAATCGCTGTAATAGTTGGATTTGTAGTAGTTATTGCAATTGCAGTATCAGTAGTTGTAAGTTCAAAAAAGAAGAAAGTGGCTTCAAAAGAAGGGGGTCTATAAAATGGCTAATGTAATTGATGCTAGAGGAAGATCTTGTCCTGAGCCAGTTATCATGACTAAAAATGCTATAGATCATGGATACGAAAATATAGAAGTGTTAGTAGATGCACAAGTGGCTGTTGAAAACATAAAAAGATTTGCTACAAGTCAAGGATATACTGTAAATGTTGAAGAAAACGATGAAGAGTTTACTCTAAATATAAGAAAATAGGTGAAGTAGTGGAGTATTATTGTATAGTTACATTTCATACTACAAATCATGCTCTTACCTTTGAAAAGGTAATGAGGAAATGTGAAGTAGATGTGAAGTTAATGCCTGTGCCTAGGCAGGTGAGTTCAAGCTGTGGAACAGCTGCACAATTTCCATGTGAGCTAAGAGACGAAATTGTTAAGACGTGCTTGGCACAGCACATCGACATAGACGAAATTCATAAAATAGAAGTAAAACATAGCAGTGGAATATTGTCAAAGCTATTTAATAAATAACTAATATAAGAGTAAAACATATAAAAATGGATATGTATTGTATACATATCCATTTTTTTATTGTCCTTTTGACTCAAGATACTCATCATAGGTCATCATTTTATCAATCAAGCCAGTTGGAGTTATTTCAATGATTCTGTTAGCTATAGTCTGTATAAACTGATGGTCATGAGAAGTAAATAGTATGTTGCTCTTGTAGTCCCTGAGACCATTATTCACTGCTGTAATAGATTCTAGGTCTAAATGGTTAGTAGGTTGGTCTAGAAGTAGAACATTGGCAGTACTTAGCATCATTTTAGAAAGCATACATCTTACTTTCTCACCACCTGAAAGTACCTTTGCATTTTTTAGAGCTTCTTCGCCAGAGAACAACATTCTACCTAAAAAACCTCTTAAATAGCTTTCGGATTTTTCCTCAGAGAATTGGCGCATCCAATCTACAAGGTTTAAATCCACATCATTAAAGAACTCTGAGTTATCATTAGGAAAATAACCAGTAGTTATAGTTACTCCCCATTTAATATCTCCACTGTCAGGCTCTATTTCACCCATTAGTATCTTAAATAATGTTGTAATAGCTATTTCGTTTTCCCCTACAAAAGCTATTTTATCACCTTTGTTTACTGTAAAGCGTATATCATCAAGGACTTTTACTCCATCTATGGTTTTTGACAATCCTTCTACAGACAATATATTATTACCTACTTCTCTTTCAGGTTTAAAGCCTACATAGGGATATCTTCTATTAGAAGGCTGTATATCATCTATTGATATTTTTTCAAGAAGCTTCTTACGAGAGGTTGCTTGTTTAGATTTAGAAGCATTTGCACTAAATCTAGCAATAAATTCTTGAAGGTCTTTGATTTTTTCTTCCTTCTTCTTATTTTGATCCTTCATCATTTGAAGGGCTAATTGACTTGATTCATACCAAAAGTCATAGTTACCTACAAAAAGCTTTATCTTTCCAAAGTCTATATCCGCCATATGAGTACATACTTTATTAAGGAAATATCTATCATGAGATACTACTATAACAGTACCTTCAAATTCAATTAAAAACTCCTCAAGCCATGCGATTGCTTTAATATCTAAATGGTTAGTAGGCTCATCAAGTATCAAGATACCAGGCTTGCCAAACAGCGCCTGAGCAAGAAGCACCTTAATTTTTTCGTTTCCTGAGAGTTCCTTTATTCTTTTATTATGGATTTCTGTACCTATGCCTAGACCTTGAAGTAGAGAGGAGGCTTCAGATTCTGCTTCCCAGCCATCTAGTTCTGCGAATTCACACTCAAGTTCAGATGCCTTAATACCATCTTCATCTGTAAAATCTGTTTTAGCATATAAAGCATCCTTTTCCTTCATAATTTCATACAATCTTGCATTACCCATGATGACTGTTTCTAATACTGGGTGCTCATCATATTGGAAATGGTCCTGCTTTAGCACTGACATACGAGCATTAGAAGATATACTAACTTCTCCAGTAGTTGATTCTATCTCACTTGATAATATCTTTAAGAAAGTACTTTTTCCCGCACCATTTGCTCCAATAACTCCATAGCAATTTCCGGGAGTGAACTTTATATTTACATCTGAAAATAGCTTACGCCCTCCAAATTGTAAGCTTAAATTTGTTACTGTTATCATTTAACAACCCTCTTTCACTAAATTAACAATCCTCGTGATATTGTATCATAAAACCATATAATATAGAAGGTTTAAAATAAACCATGAAAAACCAAAACAAGCCTTCATATCTAAGGCTTGTTTTAGGGAAAGCTTATCTTGAATAAATTATGTAATAGTCCTTTTGCAATTAATAATGATAAATCTACTAATATGGTAATGGTAATGGTAGTGGTAGTGGAGTATTTATAAGGGATTCTTCTCTGATTGGTGGTGGATGAACTTCGCCAAATGCTATGTTACCTATGCCTGTTAGAATAGTTAAAGTTAGTATTAGAGCTAGTATTTTCTTTTTCATTAGCTATACCTCCTTTTTATTTAATAAATCCTCTATGAATTTCTCTGCTTCTTTGTTGTTATTCTGTTTTAAGAAATAAAGTAGCAGTTTGAGTACTAGTGTAGATTCTTCATTTAATTTAATGTCCTTAGTTTCATCTTCTAAGGTCTTTAATAAGTTAGTTAGCTTATCAAGGTAGTTGGCTTCAATATATAGTTCCATTAAGCTGGAAAGGTACTTATTATAGAAGTTATGGTTACCACTTTCGTCTGATAAAGCTAAAGCAACATTTAAATATTCTTCGCAGTCATCATATCTTTTTAAATATAGTAAAACATTAGAAATTTCAAAATAAATTTCCGTTATGTAGAAGGAATCTTCATTTACATAAGGCAGCTTAATCATGACTTTATCAAGATATTTTATTACGCTTTCCCTATCATCTTTTTTTATGTATATCAAAATTATATTGACATAGGTAGCGCAAATTTCATCAAGATTTTTTTCTTCATTTAAAAAATCCAATATTTTATTGTAGCATTGTAATGCACTAGTATAATCATCAAATTTAGAAAAACAAATACCTTCTAACATATAAACATTTTTTAAGTTTTTATAATCAGTTTTGTCAAAAAAGTTTTTTGCTTTACTTAAAGATTTAAGACATTCGTCAATTTCGTCTAGTCTTTTACGAGCCAAAGCTATATTATAATAAAAGATACCTTTTGACTTAGTAGATATATCATCTTGACTAATTAACATATAGTTGCATAAATTGATAGCCTCTTCATTTTTACCTGTAATAATACAGTTATAAACTAGCTTTAGGGATAGCTTGTACCGTCCTTTCATATTAGGATAATCATAGGAAGATTCTAGAGCTTTGAAATAATAATAATATTCTTTATTTAAGTTATTAGCTAGATAAAATATATCTCCTACTAATTCGTATATTCTTACTTTTTTATCTACTATATCCCATTGATTCATGAAAGCTTCAATATCGTTTAACTTTTCTGTTTCAATGCAATAATTTTTATTTATTAACATGGCTTCTAATTCAGCTATATACTTGTTAGACTTTATTCTAACGTCGTATCTTTCGGGGTTAAGCAAGTCCTCTGTCTTGATAAAAATATTACGATTTTTTTCATCCATAAGCTTATTAATATTTTTAGCCATTATGTTAGCTGCAGTATCATATAGGACAGCTTTGTCATTTTCAATGAGGCTAATTAGGTTTCTAGTAATGTCGTCACCAGCAACTTCATGTTGCCTTAATCCTAAATCTTTTCTGATTCTTTTCAGATTCTCGCCTACGGTTATCTTTATCCCTACATTCATATAATCAGCCCTTTGTATTAAATATATTTGTCTATTATTAATCTATCATAAAGACGGCAAAAAGTAAAGGAGTTTACTTTTATTAATTTATGGTTTATAATATATAGGAGGTAAATTCATTTACATAATGAGATAGGAGGATGCATATGAAGTCAGTAATAAATAAATGCCATAAAAAGTCTAAAGGAATAGCAGAAGAGAAAGAGATAATTGCAAGATATAAGCTTTGCGAAATATGCAGAGAGACTGGTTGCGAGGCTTTTGAAAATAGAGATAGCACAAGTAAAGCATCAATAGAGTCCCATAAAAAAAAGCAGGAAGTCATATATCCTGCAATTAATCAAATCAATTTAGATAAATTTTTGTACTGATTTTTTGCCATAAGGAAAATATCTAAAATTTGAGATCCATTTCTTTTAGCTTTCTGTAGAGAGTCATTCTCGGTATTCCTAATACTCTTGCTGTCTCAGCTTTGTTATCATTGCATTTTGCTAGGGTATCTAAAATGATTTTCTTTTCAATTTCAGCAAGAACGTCATTTAATGAACCTTTCTCTAATTCATAGCAATTATCACTTATATTATTTTCATTTGCATTTATTTCTTCAATGACGTATTCAGGAATATCGCTTCTGTCCACTATTTCTCCCTTTGTATTTACTGTGATACGCTCTACAATATTCTTTAATTCTCTAATGTTTCCAGGCCATGAATAACTCTTAAGAATATCTATAATATTGCTAGGAAACTTTTTGTAGATTCCAAAGTTTTGATACATAGAAGTAACAAAATGATTGATCAGTAGAGGAATATCGTCTCTTCTATCTTTTAGGCTGGGAACATTAAGGTTAAGAACATTAAGTCTGTAAAACAAATCTTGTCTAAATCGGCTTTCTTTTATTTTATCCTCAAGACGAGAATTAGTAGCAGCTATAACTCTAATATCAAGCTGAATTATTTCATTGCTTCCAATTTTCTCAATTTCTTTTTCTTGCAATATCCTAAGCAGCTTAGCCTGTAAACCAAGAGGGAAGTCCCCAATCTCATCTAAAAAGATAGTCCCTCCATTTGCCAGCTCAAACTTGCCTAACTTTCCTGTAGCCTGTGCACCGGTAAAGGCACCTTTTTCATATCCAAATAGTTCTGATTCTATTAAGGATTCAGGAATAGCAGCACAGTTTACCCTAACGAATGGACCATCTTTTCTATTACTTGAATCATGGATAGAATGGGCAAATAACTCCTTACCTACACCGCTTTCTCCTGTAATAAGTATGGGAAAGTCATTAGTAGCGTAAACTTTAGCCTGGTCTTTACATTTTTCACCTAAATGCGTTTGGGTTAATATATCATCAAAGGTGTATCTAGTCTTATATACATCAGCAATTTTATTAGTTTTATTTACCTTAAGTTTTTTTAGTAAATTATTGTGTTCTGAGACTTCATAAAGATAATTTAAGTCTTCTATTAAAATAATCCCTGCCCCACCAATTATAGTGTCCTTATAAAACAAAGGAATTCTATGAACTATAGCTTCACGGCCAGTATGAAACCTGTGTTTTTGGCCGACCTCTGCATGACCAGTTTTAACAACTATAGGTAATCTAACAGAAGGGTCAACTTCAGATAGATGCTTACCAATAACATCGTCCAGATCACTATTAAGAAAATCTAAAAAGGCCTGATTCATTATAATAACCTTGCCATCTGTATCTATAAAATTTATAGGTATAGGTAATTGATTAAAAAGCAAAGAAGTCATAGAGACAAAAATTTCTCTAATTTCATCTGGATTTATAGAGGCTTCAAGAAACTTATTCAAAGAGATCTCCACCTTTCATAATTACACTTTGTTTCTGGTCTTAGTTAATTTTAATTTAGCATATTGCTTAATCTAAGTCAATGAAAAGGAAGAAACATTGCAACAATTTGTTACATGTAACAAATTGTTGCAATGTTTTTTTTACAGGACAAATAAGAATTAGGGTCGGGTTAACTAATAAATAAGTAACAAAAAGTTACATGCATAAATAATAATTTAACAAGCTAATAGTATATAACATTGAAAAATAGACCTATTAATAATATTTAGATATTGGCATGACAATTGCTATACATATCAGTGTTATATAACAGATAGAAATACAAGCCAATGTAAGAGATAAAGATACTGATGATTACAGAAAGGATGTATATAATGGGTGAAACATTAATTAAAACCGAAAAACTAGGCATAAGTTTCGGAGCCCATAAAGCAGTATACAATGTGGATCTCGAGTTAGAGAAAAACGTGTTTACTACCATCCTCGGTCCAAATGGTGCAGGTAAGACCACATTATTCAATTTAATAAGTGGTCTACTAAAACCAACTGATGGGAAGATATATTTTAAAGGGACAGACATAACCAGTCTGTCCCCCATTGACCGAGTGAAAATGGGTATGGGAAGATCGTTTCAATTGACAAATGTATTCCCTAGTCTAACAGCTTATGAAAATGTTAGGTTATCGGTACAAGCGCATGAAAATATTGGATATAAAATATTTACTGATCATAGAAAATTCAAGAAAATAAATGAAAAAACAGAAGAAATATTAGAAAATGTTTTATTAAAAGACAAAATGGATTTTAAAGCAAGTGAGCTAAGTCATGGAGAGCAAAGAAAACTAGAGCTTGGTATGGTTTTAGCACTTGAACCAGAGGCACTATTACTAGACGAACCAACTGCAGGTATGGCAATAGAAGAAGTGCCAACCATGATAGACATACTACAAAAAACAAAAAAGCAAGGAACCACAATAATATTAATTGAGCACAAAATGGATATGGTAAAAACTCTATCAGACAAACTAATAATCATAGTTAATGGTATGAAGCTAATAGAGGGAGACCCAGAAACTGTTTCAAAAGACCCTGAAGTACTAAAAGCATATCTGGGAGGAGGGGTTCTAAATGAAATCAATACTTAAAGCAGAAAACTTGGTATCCTACATTGGCCTGTACACGATACTACAAGGAGTAGACGTAGAAGTCAATAAAGGCGAAGCCATAGCCATATTAGGAAGAAACGGAGCAGGAAAAACCACCTTCCTTAAAACCATTATGGGCTTAGTAAACACAAGAAGTGGCTCAATAGAATTAGAAGGCGAATCCCTAGTAGGTATGCCAGCATATAATATAGCCAAAAAAGGGATAGGCTATGTTCCAGAAGACTATGGAGTATTTGACGAACTGACAATAGAAGAAAACCTAAGACTAGCAGTAAGAAAAGAAACCCCAGATGGAGAAGACAGAATCGCAAAAGTATTCGATTTATTTCCAGACCTAAAAATTGCATACAAGAGATTAGCAAAAACTCTTAGCGGTGGACAAAGACAAATGCTATCCATATCCAGATCATTAGTAAACGACAACAAAATAATACTAATAGACGAACCAAGTAAAGGCCTAGCACCAGTAGTAATAGAAAGCCTTGGCCTAGCACTTAGAGAAATCAGTAAAGAAAGTACAATCTTATTAGTAGAGCAGAACTTTTCATTAGCCTGCGCAGTAGCATCTAGATATTATATTATCGACGAAGGAAAAACAGTATTAAATGGAACAATAAAGGATTTACTCAAGGATAAAGAACTACAAGCAAAGCACCTTGGTATTTAGAGGGAGAGGATACTATGGACATTTTCTTAACACTTGTAATAAATGGTTTATCAGAAGGCGCATTAATATTCCTGATGGCATCAGGACTATCAATTATTTGCGGTCTAATGGGAGTAGTAAATTTCTCACATGGAGCCCTATTCGTATGGGGTGGATATACCTTTGTATGGATTTATAGAATGACAAATAGTTTTGTATTAGGAATTTTAGCAGCTGTTATATCCGTATTTATATTGGGAATAATATTTGAAAAGTTTTTTGTTAATAAGGTATACGGAAATGCACCAGCACAAATATTAATTACCCTAGGACTACAAATAGTATTTACAGACCTAGTACGTCTACTTTGGGGAGCAACACCAATAGCAGTAGGCAGACCAGCCTATCTAGCAGGAACAACCATAATAGCAGGAGTAACAATAGTTCACTACAGAGTATTCCTAATAGTAGTAGGCTTACTAGTAGCCTTAATAGTAGGTTACATACTAAGTCACAGCAAAACCGGAATGATAATAAGAGCAGGAGTACAAAGACCAGACATGGTACAGGCATTGGGAATTAATATAAAATTATACTTTACAATAGTATTTGCAGCAGGGGCAGCATTAGCAGGACTAGGAGGAGCACTTTATGCACCACTAGTAGGAAACGTAGTATCAACAGCAGGAGCCTACAATCAAATACTAGCCTTTATAGTAGTAGTAATAGGAGGACTAGGCAACTTTGTAGGAACAGCAAAAGGATGTATATTCTTAGGAATAATGGGAGCATTCGTAGCATGGTTTGCACCATCATTAGCAGTAGTAGCAAACGTAGGACTAATGGCAATAGTACTAGCATTTAAACCAGAAGGTCTATTTGGAACGGCGGTGAAGAAATGAAAATATTAGGAAGAGACATGAATAAGAAAAAAGCCATATCACTATTAGTACTATTTGTAATATTATTAATAGTTCCTAAATTTTCTTCATATACAACACTAAGTCTATTTACAAGAATATTTATACTATCAGTATATGCAATGAGCTATGACATCTTAAGAGGATATACAGGCTTCATAAACCTGGGCCATGCCATATTCTTTGGAGGCGGAGCCTACATAGGAGGAATACTATTTAAACAAATAAAGCCAAGCATGCCAGTATTCATCCTAGCCATACTAGTGACAATACTATACTCATCAATAGGAGCATATCTAATGGGAAAAATATCCCTAAGAAAAGGTGGAAGTGTGCTAACAGCCACAATGATAACCTTAGCCCTAGGAGAAATAGTAAGAAACACAGCAGAAAAATGGAGAAGCGTAACAAATGGCTCAGATGGACTAACATTCAACATTCCAGAATTTTTTCAAGATAGATACTTGTATTACTATATTGCATTATTTTTCCTAATAATAATGGCAATAATTTTGAAAAAATTTATTATGTCACCATCAGGAAGAGTACTATTAGCAATACGTGAAAACGAACAAAGAGCAGAATTTTTAGGATTTGATACAGAGAAGTTTAAGCTTATATCATTGCAAGTAGCAGGAATAGCTGGGGGACTTTCAGGAATAATATTTGGAATATTTAACAGATTTGCCAACACAGAGCTATTAAGCACAAACCAAACCATAAACGCCTTGTTATACACATTAGTAGGAGGCACAGGAACACTATATGGAGGTATAGTAGGAACAACCATAGTAACACTATTCCAAAACTTCCTATTAAACCTACGTAGCATACATCCAATATTCGAAAGATGGTTAATATTCTCAGGAGCATTGTATGTAGCAGTAGTATTATTTATGCCAAAGGGCATAGTTGGATTATGGTTACACTATTTTCAAAATAGGGCTAAGAAGGTAAAGGAAGCATTAAAAATGGAAAGTAACCCTAGTGAATAGGAGAGAATAGCATGAGACCAGTAGGCTTGTGACTATTAAAATAATTTTACTAAATCAATGAGTTATAGGATAGCATGAGACTCTAACAGCTTGTGACTATTTAAAGACTCACATAATTAAATCATAAGGAGGTAACAACATGAAAAAAGATTTTAGAGCAGGTATAGTAGATTACTCAGTATATCTGCCAGAGCAAACAATAACTGCAGAGGAATTATCAGAGCTGGTAAATATTCCTCCGCACATACTTAGAGAAAAGATGGGCATCAATAGAAAGCATGTGGGAGGTCCAGAAGACCATCCAGCTATGATGGCTACCAAAGCAGCAAAGGATCTATTACAAAAAATAAACTTTGACCCAAAAGATATAGACATGCTTATTTACTCAGGAGAAACATACTGTGAATATGTGTGCTGGACAGCATCCATAAAAATTCAAAATGAAATAGGAGCAGATAATGCATTTGCATGGGATATGGGTTTAAGATGTGCAGCAACTCCACTGGCTTTAAAGATAGCAAGAGATATGATGTATGCAAACGAAAACATGAAGAATGTACTTATTGTCGGAGGAAATGTAAACGCTTACCTAGTTGACTATAAAGATCCAACTCAATCATTTATGTTTGATATGTCACCAGGAGCTTTTGCACTACTTTTAAGAAGTGGACATGATGAGAATGAACTCCTAGGTACAGGAATAATAACTGACCATGTATTCTGTGATGATGTATATAGAAAATATGGAGGTTCACTACATCCAGTAACAGAAGAAATTGGAAGTGATCCTGAAATGCTTAGAAGAGCAAATCTATTAGTAGTACCAGATGGAGCAGGCATGAAGAAAAGATTAGGAGAGAAATCTCTTCCAGACTTTACTGGTGCAGTAAAACTAGCATTAAAGGACGCAGAATTAGAAGAGAAAGATATAGACTTTATTGCTATTAATCATATTAATCCAAAGGGACACTATGGAATAATGGACATGCTAGGCATAGACAGAGAAAAAACAGTATATCTATCAGACGATGGTCACTGTGGCCATGCAGATCAATTGCTAGCACTAGACTACGGGAGAGAACAAGGGAAAGTAAAAGATGGCGATATATGTGCACTATTAGGTGCTGGTACAGGATATGCATTTGCTTGCTCCATAGTTAGATGGGGAAAAGTAAAATAGTCAGGAGGGACAATATATGCAGGAGATCTATAGAAATAAAACTAGAACTATAAAAGAAGCTTTAAATATGATTAAATCTAATGACTTTATCATCACACCCTTAGGGGCTAGTGAGCCTAGCGATTTATTAAATGAGCTACATACCATTAAATATAATGGTGTAAGAGGCTGTCATCTTACAAATTGTTTGCCTATGGGTAACTATGAATTTGTAAGTAATCCAGAATATAAAGACACTATATTTGTAAATGGATGGTTTTATTCACCAACAATGAGAAAAGCACAAGTCAATGGGAATGCAAGCCATGCACCACAGCACCTCCATTCTGCATATAGTAAAAGAAAGTATGCATTAGATGGCAGGAGACTGGTTTTATTAGCTAGCTGCTCACCAATGGACAAGCATGGCAACCTAAGTCTTTCACTTGGATGCACATATGAAAGGAATGTAATAGAAGACGGAGCAATAGTCATAGTTGAAGTAAACCCCAATCTTCCAAGAACCTTTGGAGATACGACAATACATATCAGTGATATAGATGCATTAGTAGAAGTAGATCATCCAATAGTGGCCCTACCAGATCTACCTTTTTCTGATAAGGACATAACCATCGGTGGACTAATAGCAGATTTAGTAGAAGATGGTTCAACAATACAACTTGGAATAGGTGGTATTCCTAATGCATTAGCAGATGCACTTAAAATCAAGAGAAACCTAGGAATACATACAGAAATGTTTACAGATGGAATGATGGAATTAATAAAGTGTGGAGCTGTTAACAACTCTATGAAGACACTTTATCGTCACAAATCTATAGCAACATTTGCACTAGGGTCAAGAAAGCTATACGATTTCTTAGATGATAATCCTTCTGTAGTGTTTAAGGACGGTAAGTGGACAAATGATCCATATATAGTAGGACAAAATCACAAAATGGTTTCTATAAACACAGCTGTAGAGGTAGACTTGTTTGGGCAATGTGCATCAGAGTCCATAGGTCCAGTTCAGATATCAGGTACTGGTGGACAAGCAGATACAGCTATAGGAGCTCAAAATTGTCCAGAAGGCAAATCATTTATTGCACTGTATTCAACAGCCCAAGTAAAGAATGCAGAAGGCGAAAAAGTTACTGTTTCTAAGATTGTGCCTATGTTGAAGCAAGGAAGCATAGTAAGCCTGTCTAGAAATGATGTGGACTATGTGGTTACTGAGTATGGGGTAGCATGGCTTAGAGGAAGGACAATCAGAGAAAGGGTTGAAAGACTAATTAATATTGCTCATCCTGACTTTAGAGATGAACTAAGATTTAATGCTAAAAAGAATATGATTTGGTAGGAGGTGCATAAAGGTAAAAAAGGATTTAGGCTGTTTGTTTTAAGATAAAACAAAAAAACAATTGATTAGGGGGAAATAATTTGAAAAAAAGAGCTGTTTCTTTAATTTTAGTTTTAGTACTTATGTCTTCAATCTTAATAGGTTGTACAGGAAATACAAATGGCACCACACCTGCTGGAGGCAATTCCAATTCTGATTCAACAGGAACCAAAGATCCAGTTATAATTGGGGCACTGACATCTTTGAGTGGAGCACTACAAGACTATGGTGAGCAAAATCAAAGAGGATTTATGCTAGGACTAGAATATGCTACTAATGGAACTATGGAAGTAGCTGGAAGAAAAATTAAAGTTTTATGGGAAGACACTACAAATGTGCCAGATGTAGCAAGAGAAAGAGCATTAAAGTTACTAGATCAAGACAAGGTTGACATTTTAATGGGCTGTGCTTCATCATCAGATGCTGCAGCAATATTGGACCTTGCACAAGAATTCAAGACTCTCTATGTAGTTGAGCCAGCGGCCGCAGACTTTTTAACTGGTCCAAGCTGGAATAGATATATATTCCGTACAGGTAGAAATACAGCACAAGATGCTGCTGCAGTTGCAAACGTAATTGTAAGCAATAAGCCAGGAGCAAAAGTAGCAATATTGGCACCAGACAGCGCATTTGGTCGTTCAGGAGCTGAGCCTGCTGTTGCAGCCTTAGCAGCAAGCGGAGCAGAGCTTATTCATCAAGAGTTTCCACCAACAGATACTACCGACTTTACTCCATATATATTAAGAATTAGAGAAGCTAAACCTGACTATCTATATGTAATATGGGCAGGAGCTAACAATCCTTGGGGTCAATTAATGGAATTGAACCTTGCAAGCTATGGTGTAAATATAATTACAAATGCTCCAGAGATTGCTGCATTAAGATCAATGACTCCAATGGTAGGTATGCAAGGGTTCACAGTATATTATAACAGTGTACCAGACAACCCTATTAATGATTGGTTAGTAGAAAAACATAAAGAAAAACACAATACAGTACCAGATATGTTTACATCAGGTGGTATGGCAGCTGCTATGGCAATAGTTACAGCTTTAGAGAAAACTGGTGGAGATACTGATACTGAAAAGTTAATAGAGACTATGAGAGGAATGGAATTTGACAGCCCTACAGGCAAGAGATACTTTAGAGAAGAAGACCATCAAGCAATCCAACCTTTATTTGAAATAGTACTAACAGAGGTAGATGGAGTAGACCATCCAGTTCCAGAGTTAGTACGTATAATCCCAGCTGATGACGTGGCACCTCCAATGACAGTGCCAGCAGATGCGAAACGTTAGAACAATTTAATTAAAGTTAATCATAAGGACATGACCCCTTATTAGGTTAATAATATATAAGACCCTCTTTTAAACTTTCCTTAGTTTTCTGAAAAAGAGGGTCTTTATATTTTGCTCCTTTTAACTATTACCTTTTTTCTGGCTCATAAGGATCTTCTTCATAGTCAAACTCTGTTTTTTTCATAGTTGATTTATTGGTGAATTCCTTGTATTTATCTTTGTTTTTATTTATTTGCTTCAATTTATCATACTCATCTTCTTCATAATCA
>Ga0265293_10003340_pt1 | contig 29930 bp, 33 predicted proteins | sample Munlanlewell138R_FD_192505 | JGI IMG/M metagenome (GOLD analysis project Ga0265293, IMG submission 192505) | Leachate microbial communities from a municipal landfill in Southern Ontario, Canada - Leachate well 138R | ecosystem: Engineered > Solid waste > Landfill > Unclassified | place: Canada... | reverse complement strand
TGTGATTCAGATATCACCCACTCGCCGATGTTCCACCAAGTGGAAGGCTTGCTGATTGATCAAGACATCAGTTTTGCTGATTTAAAAGGCACCATTGAAGAGTTCTTACGGGTGTTCTTTGAGAAAGATTTGGGCGTGCGTTTCCGTCCATCGTTCTTCCCCTTTACTGAGCCGTCCGCTGAAGTCGATATGCAGTGCGTGATGTGCAATGGTCAAGGTTGCCGTGTGTGCAAACAAACCGGTTGGTTGGAAATCATGGGGTGCGGCATGGTGCACCCCAATGTACTGCGCATGTCAGGTATTGATCCAGAAGAATTTCAAGGCTTTGCCTTTGGTATGGGCGTTGAGCGCTTAGCTATGCTGCGTTATGGCGTGAATGATTTGCGTCTGTTCTTCGATAACGACCTACGTTTTTTATCTCAGTTTCGCTAGGTCGATACCCTTTAGAGTTTAGGAGAGCAGCATGAATTTCAGTGAACAATGGTTACGCAGTTTAGTTGATCCACAAGTATCTCGTGATGAGCTGGTGGCGCGTTTATCCATGGCCGGTCTAGAAGTGGATGCGGTGACCCCAGTGGCTGGCGAGTTTAGCGGTGTGGTAGTGGGTGAAGTACTGAGTACTGAGCAGCATCCAGATGCCGATAAATTACGCGTGTGTCAGGTGTCTGATGGTGAACAAACAGTACAAATCGTCTGCGGTGCGCCCAATGTGCGTGCCGGTTTAAAAATCCCTTTTGCGCGTATTGGCGCAGTATTACCGGGCGATTTTAAAATCAAAAAAGCCAAACTGCGCGGCGTTGAGTCGTTTGGCATGCTTTGTTCGGCCAGTGAATTGCAAATCAGTGACGAGAATGATGGCTTATTAGAGCTGCCTGCTGATGCGCTGGTCGGCCAGTGCATTCGTGACAGTTTAAATCTTAACGATGTTTGCATCGAAGTGGACCTGACTCCGAACCGTGGAGATTGCTTATCCCTACAAGGTTTAGCTCGCGAAGTCGGTGCCTTATATAATGTGCCAGTGCAGTTACCGGTGATTACGCCCGTTGCCGCCAGCCATGACGAAACCCTTAGCATTGAGTTGGCTGCAGCTCAAGCCTGTCCGCGTTATGCCGGTCGGGTGATTAAAGGTGTTGATTTAAGCCAGGCCACACCCGAGTGGATGGTACAACGTCTAGAACGCAGTGATATTCGCAGCATTGACCCCGTGGTTGATGTGACTAACTATGTGATGATCGAGTTAGGTCAACCGCTGCATGCCTTTGATTTGGCCCAGATCAAAGGTGGCATTTGCGTGCGCATGGCGCAGGACAATGAAAAAATTACTGTGCTCGATGGCCAAGAAATCACCTTAAAAGCCAATACGTTAGTGATTGCTGATCAGCACCGCGCTTTAGCCATTGCCGGTGTGATGGGCGGTGCAGACAGCGGCGTTACGCTGGGTAAAACTACAGATATTTTCCTTGAAAGTGCGTTTTTTGAGCCGATCGCCATTGCTGGTAAAGCCCGCTCTTATGGCTTGCATACCGATGCCTCGCACCGCTTTGAGCGTGGCGTGGATTGGCAGTTGCCCGCGCACGCCATTGAGCGTGCCACTGAATTGCTACTCAGCATCGTTGGCGGCAGTGCAGGTCCTGTGCTTGTGACTGAAGATGCAGGGCATTTACCTAAGCTGGCCACTATTACGTTGCGTGCTGAGCGCGTCAAGCAGATGTTTGGTCTGGATTTAAGCCATGAGCAGATTGAGTCACTTTTGATGCCGCTGGGCTTAAGCATGACGGTGCAAGAGGCAGGTGTTTGGAGCGTTGAAGTGCCTAGTCATCGCTTTGATATCACTATTGAAGTGGATCTGTTAGAAGAGATTGGCCGTTTATATGGCTATGATCAGCTGCCTGTCCGTTACCCCGCTGCACGTTTAGCGCCGCAAGCACAGTCTGAAGCGCAAGCGCAGTTGCCAGTATTACGCCGCTTGTTAGTTGCACGCGGTTATCAAGAAGCCATTACTTATAGCTTTATTGAACCTGAGGTATTTACCGCGTTTCACCCTGAGCTTAAGCCATTAACTTTGGCTAATCCGATTTCAGCTGAGCTGTCAGTGATGCGCGCTTCACTGTTACCGGGTCTATTAAAAGCCCTGCAACATAACCTGAACCGTCAGCAAGACCGTGTGCGTTTATTTGAAAGTGGCCTAAGGTTTGTTGGGCAACTGGACGACTTAAAGCAAGAGCGCATGCTCGCCGGTGTGATCACCGGTGCGCGTTTGCCTGAGTTGTGGACGCACGGTAAAGAGACGGTTGATTTTTATGATATCAAAGCGGATGTTGAAGCCTTGCTCGGTGCCGCTGGTGATCGCGACGGCTTCACCTTTGTCCCTTGCCAGCAGCATGCTTTCCATCCGGGCCAATGTGCACGTATTGAGCACAATGGTCAGGCGGTCGGTTTTGTCGGCACCTTGCATCCGCAGTTGGCCATTGAGTTGGATATTGATCAGCAAGTGCTGATGTTTGAAGTGCAATTGGATGCCATTAGCACAGGGCGTTTGCCAACCTTTACTGAATTGTCACGTTTCCCTGAAGTGCGTCGCGATTTAGCCTTAGTGGTGAATGCGGATATACCTGCACAGGAGTTAATGGACGCGATGCGCAGTGCTGCCGGCGAATGGCTGACCCAGATTCGCTTGTTTGATGTGTATCAGGGCAAAGGCGTGGAAGAGGGTTGCAAAAGTTTAGCGGTTGGCTTGACCTGGCAGCATCCTTCACGCACTCTTACTGATGAAGAGGTCAGCGCGGCAACACAAGCGATCTTGGCCTTATTGTCTGATAAGTTTGCGGCAATTTTGAGGAAGTGAGTGTATGGGGGCTTTAACCAAAGCAGAGATGGCCGAGCATCTATTTATGGAAATCGGCCTGAATAAGCGCGAAGCCAAAGAATTGGTGGATACCTTCTTTGAAGAAATTCGTTTAGCCCTCGAACACAACGAACCGGTCAAGCTGTCGGGTTTCGGTAACTTTGAGTTGCGCGAAAAAAGTCAGCGACCGGGGCGTAATCCTAAAACCGGTGAAGAAGTTGCTATCAGTGCACGCCGTGTGGTGACCTTCCGTCCGGGGCAAAAGCTGCGTGATCGAGTCGAAGCTTATGTTGGAACCTAGCCATAACCATGAATTACCGGCCATTCCTAATAAACGTTATTTTACGATTGGCGAAGCCAGTGAGCTCTGTGGGGTAAAACCGCATGTGCTGCGTTATTGGGAGCAAGAGTTCGGACAGCTGGCGGATATTAAACGCCGTGGTAATCGACGCTATTACCAGCGGCATGATTTGTTAATAATTCGTCAGATCCGTGCTCTGCTGCATGATCAGGGCTTTACCATTGGCGGCGCTCGCTTGCGCCTGTCGAGCAATGGCGCACGTGATGAAAGCAGCCAAGCTAAATTGGTCATTCGCCAGATGGTGGCCGAGCTGGACGCAGTACTGGTCTTATTGCGCAGCTAAATACGGCTTAAGCTCTGCTTATCTGCCGCACAACGTTTATGCTGGATTGATACTGAACAGTTGCAGCGGTCTGTGGCGGCTAAAAGTAAGTGACTGTTTTCGCGAATTGCGTCATTTTAGAATATATCTTTGTTTGGTGCATTTATTATGAATAAGGTCATAATAGAGTCCTTATTTTTGACCGGATAGTTCTAGCATGCAGAAAGAGTCCCGTAAGGTGCGTGAATTTCGCCGTCGTGAACAAGAAATTCTTGATGTCTCACTGAAATTGTTTCTTGAACAGGGTGAAGATTCAGTCACTGTTGAGATGATTGCTGATGCGGTGGGCATTGGTAAAGGTACCATCTATAAACACTTTAAATCTAAAGCAGAAATTTACTTACGCTTAATGCTCAATTATGAGCGTGAGCTCAATGAGCTGTTTCAGTCGGACAGTGTGTCCAGCGATAAAGAAGCCTTGTCGCGTGCTTATTTTTCCTTTCGTATGCGTGATCCACAGCGTTACCGCTTATTTGATCGCCTTGAAGAAAAGGTGCTTAAAGGTCACCAAGTGCCGGAAATGGTGGAGCAGTTGCATACCATCCGCGCCTCCAACTTTGAGCGCTTAACCCGCTTGATTGAAGGTCGTATTGATGAAGGGAAGCTGGAAGATGTGCCGCCATATTTTCATTATTGCGCCGCTTGGGCCTTGGTCCATGGCGCCGTTGCTTTATACCACTCGCCATTCTGGAGTAATGTCTTAGAAGATCAGGAAGGCTTTTTTCAGTTTCTAATGGATATCGGTGTGCGCATGGGTAACAAACGCGTTAAGCGTGAGGATGCCACTCCAGATGTTATTGATCAGCTGGTATAGGGGGGTTAAGGTATGACACAGCGCTTTCCCATTGACTATATTGAGCCAGTTTTTCGCCCGCCCAGTGAGGCACAGTCACTGATTCTGCCGGTGACCAATGGTTGCTCGTGGAATAAATGCACTTTTTGCGAGATGTACACTGCGCCACAGAAAAAGTTTTCCGTGCGTGATGAGTCGCAAGTGTTGGCAGAGATTCAGCGTGTATCTGAGCAGATGATTGTGCAACGGGTATTCCTTGCCGATGGTGATGCACTGGCATTATCAACTAGGCGCCTACTGACTATTTTACAGGCCATTCAACAGCATTTGCCCACAGTACGTCGCGTCACCAGTTACTGCTTGCCGAGTAATCTTAAAAATAAATCCGTCAGTGAGTTACGCGAACTGGCAGATGCCGGCTTGAAAATGGTGTATGTCGGTGCTGAGTCTGGCGATGATGAGGTGTTGCACAAGGTCAATAAGGGCGAAACTTATGCTTCGAGCTTAAGCGCTTTAACCAAGCTGGGCGAGGCGGGGATTAAGCGCTCAGTGATGATTCTTAATGGCTTGGGTGGACGCAGCCTAAGCGCGCAGCATGCCGATCAGTCCGCCGCCTTGATGAATGAGACACAGCCTGAGTTTCTTTCCACTTTGGTGGTGAGCTTTCCGCTGGGTGATGCGCGCTTTAAACAGCGTTTTGCCGAGTATGAGCCATTAGATCAGCAAGGTTTGTTTATTGAGTTGCAGCGTTTAATTGCTCAGCTTGAATTAAATAAGACGGTATTTCGCAGTGACCATGCCTCGAATTATCTGCCACTGAAAGGCACCTTAGGCGCTGATAAACAGGATTTTCTTACACAGTTACAGCAAGCCATTGAGCATCCGGCTACAATGGCATTGCGTCAGGAGTGGCAGCGCGGCCTCTAAACTGTGTTTGATCTGGGCCATTATACTGACCTGCTGCGGGTTGTTTACTGGCTGCGCACATCATCGATTAAATCTTTAGATAAGGCCGATATTATGCAAAGTCTTGAACAGCAGGACGTACTGCAGCGCTTAGCTGAGAGCGCTGCGCGACTCTCTTATAATGCCCACTGGCAGCCCACCCAATGCGGTGATAGCCAGATGCGTATTGCACGTGATGGGCGCTGGTATCATCAAGGTGGCGAAATTAGGCGAGCGGCCCTAGTTCAGCTTTTTTCGCGCTTATTACGCCGTGAAGGTGAGCAGTATTTTTTGGTGACGCCGGTTGAAAAACTCAGTATTGCCGTTGACGATGCGCCCTTTGTCTCAATTGATGTTGCTGTGCAAGGCGAGGGCAGGCAGCAGCAGGTGTATGTCACCACCAATCTGCAAGATACCGTCTTAGTCTGCGCGCAGCATCCTTTATGGGTTGAGCTTGATCCGCTGACGCAAGAGCCATCGCCCTATGTCTCGATTGGTGACAACCTTGCGGTGCTGCTGCAACGCAGTGATTTCTATCAGTTGGTTAACTGCGCTGAAGAGGCGGTCGTCGATGGCCAGCGCGCGCTGGGCGTGTGGAGTCAAGGCGAGTTTTATTCTTTGGGCGCGCTGTAGGCTGACAGTGGCGGCGGGTTGGCTTGTAAAGTCAACGCTAAGCCCCCATGTTCATACATTAAATCTAAATACTTGTGTGCAATTATTATGACTTTGGCGTTATCTATTAAGCAGTTAAGAAAAAGCTATGCCAATGGCTTTGAGGCCCTTAAAGGGGTTGATTTAGAGGTGGCAGAAGGTGATTTTTTTGCCCTGTTAGGACCTAACGGCGCAGGTAAATCAACCACCATTGGCATCCTTGCAACCTTGGTCACTAAAACCAGCGGCAGTGTGCAGGTGTTTGGTCATGATTTAGATGCTGACCCGTTGGGCTTAAAGCGCTGTATTGGTTTAGTCCCGCAAGAGTTTAACTTTAACCAATTTGAAACTGCGCACAATATCTTAACCACGCAGGCGGGTTATTACGGGATTAAGCTCAAAGATGCGCGAGTTCGTGCTGAAGAGCTGCTAAAGCAGTTGGGGTTGTGGGAAAAACGCAATTCGGCCTCGCGAATGTTATCTGGCGGAATGAAGCGTCGCTTGATGATTGCCCGCGCCTTAATGCACCGGCCGCGTTTATTAATTCTCGATGAGCCAACCGCTGGTGTGGATATTGAACTACGCCGCTCGATGTGGGAGTACCTCACTGAGTTGAACAAGCAGGGCACAACCATCATTCTTACCACACACTATTTGGAAGAAGCAGAGCAGTTGTGCCGTAATATTGCCATTATTGACCATGGCACCATTGTCGAAAATACCAGCATGCGTGCTTTACTGGGTCAGCTCTCCAAAGAAACTTTTTTGCTCGATTTAAAAGAGACGCAAGCGCAGCTGCCGCAGCTTGATGGTTATCCGGCACAGTTGCTGGACGAGTGCACTCTGCAGGTGCAGGTCGAGAAGCATCGAGGTTTGACTGATTTATTTACTCAGCTGTCAGCACAAGGTGTTGAGGTGCTGAGTTTGCGTAATAAAAGTAACCGACTCGAGGAGCTGTTTGTGTCATTGGTAGAGAAAAATTTACAAGGTGACCACGCATGAATGCAGAGTTAAAGTCTAATTGGGTTGCTTTGCAAACCATTGTTTACCGTGAAGCGCGACGCTTTTTACGCATCTGGCCGCAAACCTTATTGCCTCCAGCGATTACTATGGTCTTGTACTTTGTGATCTTTGGTAATTTGATCGGTAGTCAAATTGGCGATATGCATGGCTTTACCTATATGCAGTACATAGTGCCGGGCTTAATTATGATGTCGGTGATTACCAACTCATACAGTAACGTGGTCTCGAGTTTTTTTAGTGCTAAGTTTCAGCATTCGATTGAAGAACTAATGGTCTCGCCGATTTCACCGCACACCATTTTGATTGGTTTTGTGATGGGTGGCATTTTGCGTGGCCTTGGTGTTGCAGTGATAGTGTCTATTTTGTCACTGTTTTTTACCGATCTGCAGATTCACAATTTAGCCATTACGATTGTGGTGATTGTTTGTACCTCGGCCGTGTTTGCTTTGGGTGGGTTTTTAAACGCAGTCTTTGCGCGTAATTTTGATGATATCTCGATTATTCCAGCCTTTGTGTTAACCCCCTTGACCTATCTGGGCGGGGTGTTTTACTCAATTGATATGCTGGGCCCTTTCTGGAAAACCATCTCCATGGCTAACCCGATTTTACATATGGTGAATGCCTTCCGTTACGGAATTTTAGGCATCTCAGATATTGATATCAGTGTGGCAATTGGCTTGATGCTGCTGACCACTTTGATTTTATATATGGTGTGTGTGCGTTTACTGATTTCTGGTCGCGGTATGCGCAGCTAAGGGTCAGCGCTCAAGCAATGGTTAAGATCACAGATTGGGTGCAGTACTGCTATGCGAGATTTTAAATGGATGCTGGAATATGGTATCAACCGCTTTGGCTCATTGGCAGCTCTAGAAGCGCGCCTGCCTACCCCTGCAAGCGCCGAGCAGCTTATTGCAGTGACTGATGACCGTTACTTGTCATTGATCGCGCTACGGGTGTTTCGTGCCGGTTTGCGCCATAGTGTGGTGGATGCTAAGTGGCCCAGCTTTGAAGAGGTGTTTTGGCAGTTTGATCCGGATAAAGTCGTGTTGATGAGTGCTGAGCATATTGAGCGCCTGATGCAAGACACACGGATTATTCGCCATTTGGGTAAGTTGAAAAGTGTGCCGCGTAATGCGCAAATGCTATTGGATATCCGCAAAGAGCATGGCAGTTTTGGTGCGTTTTTAGCGCAGTGGCCTGAGCAGGATAGTATTGGCTTGTGGCGTTACTTAGCCAAACAAGGTTATCAGTTGGGCGGATTGTCCGCGCCGCGTTTTTTGCGCATGGCCGGTAAAGACACTTTTGTGCTGAGTGATGATGTTGTTGCCGCGCTAGTGGCACAAAATATAGTGACTAAACGACCGACCAGTCAGCGCGATTTAGCGGCTGTACAAGAGGCTTTTAATCTGTGGCAGGTGCAGAGTGGGCGGCCGTTATGTCAGTTGTCAATGTTGCTCGCTCTGACGGTTAATCATTAAAGAAGTCACATTTTTTGTTGAAGAATTTGCACTTTGTGGCAATGCAGGGCATATTACATCGCTAAATCCGAAAGAATTTTGTATGTATGTCTAAATTGATCAAGGCCATCGCCTGCGGGGTGAGTTGTTTAGTGTTGGCTTCTTGTGCCAATCTAAGCACTGAACAGCGTGCAGTAACCTCAGTTGAGCGACAAGCAATAGCACTGAATTCTCGCGCTTTAGTTGCGGTATTAGAGCGTTTCGACGAAGCACAACAAGCGGCTCTGCAGTTACAGGAAGAGCCTGTGCTGGACGAGTATAAACTGCCAGGTTTGAGCGATAGCTTATTAGATCGTAGCAAGACTTTGTTGGGTACGCCTTATCGTTACGGCGGCAGCAGTCGTAAAACCGGTTTTGATTGCAGCGGTTTTGTCAGCTATGTGTATAAAGAAGAGCTGGGCATTAAACTACCACGCACGACGGGCGACCTCTTAAAAATGGATGCACCGGTTGTCGCTCGTGTTGATTTAGAGCCGGGTGATTTGATTTTATTCAATGATCGCGGTCGTGGGCGCGTGACCCATGTTGGTATTTATATGGGGGATGATCAGTTTATTCATTCATCGAGTCGGCGCAGTGGCGGTGTACGGGTAGACAGTCTCAACAGTCGTTACTGGAATTCCAGCTATTTACAAGCCAAGCGTGTTTTGACTGAGCAGCCTATTGAGCCTGAAGTACTACTGTCTAAAATTGTGCAGTAAAAAGTAACTCATATAGTATCTAAAATACCGCTGTATCTTGCATACAGCGGTATTTTTTTGTCTGGCTTATAGGTTTAGCAAGCCCGCAACATAGTCGGCATCTTTGTCACCGCGACCAGATAGGTTGATCAAAATCGTCTGATCAGTGCTCAGTGTAGGAGCCTTACGGATTGCCCATGCCACCGCATGCGCACTTTCCAGTGCTGGAATAATACCTTCCACACGCGATAAGCGCATAAAGGCATCCAAACATTCTTGGTCGGTCACGCTGTCATACTGCACGCGACCTAAGTCTTTTAAGTAGCTGTGCTGTGGACCTACACCTGGGTAGTCCAGGCCTGACGCAATTGAATGCACGGGGGCAGGGTTACCTTCAGCATCTTCCAGTACATAGCAAGCCATGCCGTGTAGATGGCCGGGCTTGCCTTTGCTTAGTGAGGCTGAGTGACGCTGGGTATCTAAGCCTTCACCTGCTGGCTCAACACCGACCAGTTGCACATTTTTGTCATTGAGGAAGGCCGTAAACATACCAATCGAGTTGGAACCGCCGCCAACACAGGCCGTGACATAGTCAGGTAGGCGCTGATGACGATCTAAAAACTGCTGACGTGCTTCTTTTCCGATAATCGATTGGAAATCGCGAACCATTTTAGGGAAAGGGTGTGGGCCAACCACAGAGCCAATCGCATAAATAAAATCGTCTGGGTTTTTCAAATACTCTTCAAAGGCGCTATCGACGGCTTCTTTGAGTGTGGCGGCACCGCGGGTCACTGGAATTAAATCACAGCCTAAGATTTTCATCTTAACCACGTTAGGGTGTTCTTTTTCGATATCGGATTGACCCATGTGGATTTCACAGGGAATCCCGACCAACGCGCAGGCAGTGGCCAAGGCTACGCCATGTTGACCGGCTCCGGTTTCAGCAATCACTTTCTTTTTGCCCATAAACTTAGCCAGTAAGGCTTCGCCAAGGCAATGGTTAATCTTATGTGCGCCGGTGTGGTTTAAATCTTCACGTTTTAAATAAATCTGCGCGCCACCCAGTTGCTCACTGAGGCGCTTAGCGTGAAAAATTGGGCTTGGACGGCCGACATAATCACTAAATAAGCTGGCCAGTTCGGCTTGGAATTGCGGACAGGCGCAGATCTCTTCATAGGATGTATTGATATCATCCATGATTTTCTTCAGGTGATCGGGTACGTACTGGCCACCATAGACACCAAAGTAACCTTGGGCGTCGGGCATAGCAGCAAAAGAGTCAGTGCTCATCGGTAAGTTCATCCTTCACAACGTATTGAGCATACGAGGGCATGCTTTAAAAAATAGACTTCGCGCCACGATGAGCGCTATTCAAAGGTCGTAGTTGTATCTAAATAGAGGTCTGTATCAGACGCGCTGGGTGTTTTAGCGCGCCTTGAATCGTGCTTAAGTATCAGCTTAGTTGCTCTCTGCACGCAAACGTAAAGTTAAGCCCTTCAGAAATTGACGCAACAGTTGATCACCGCAAACGCGGTAATTACTATGGCCAGCCTTTCTAAATAAGGCGCTGAGTTCAGGCTTAGAAACGTCAAAATCGACTGATTTTAAAATATCCATCAGATCGGCTTCTTGCAAGGTAAAGGCGACGCGCAATTTCTTTAAAATCGTATTGTTGGTCAGTGGCAGTTCAGTGGCTGGCGCAGACTGAGGGCTTGGGCCGCGGCGACTGACGATTAAGCTGTCTAAAAAGCCGACCATTAATTCATCGTGCATGCGCACAAAGGACTCATCTTCTTCGCTGGCTAAGTAGCTGCGTAAGGTGGGCAGGTCCAGTTCAGGTTCCACGCCGTGCAGCATCTCCAGCAGAGTGCTGTCACTTAAGTTGAGGGTGTAGCGAATACTGCGCAGGACATCATTATTAAGCATAGGGATTCTCGGTTATCAGTCTTAAGTAGGCGATTAAAATCGTTGTGTGGCTGTGCAATAGCGCCATTGGCCCAAGGGCAGTTTGCCCATGGAAACACCACCAATACGGATGCGTTTCATCGCGATGACTTTAAGGTCAATGCTGGCGCATAAACGTTCGATCACACCAGGTGACGGGTCTTTAAGCACCATACGTATATTGTGTTCATTTTGCTGGCTGGCTTTGCAACTGGGCAAGCCCATGCCATTAACGATCTGCGCATGCGCGATACGCTTGAGTTGTTGTGCAGTGATCTCACCTGATACTTCCACCACGTATTCTTGCTCAAGACGGGTGCGGTCATCGGTCAGTTTGCGTAGGGTGTGCCAATCTTGGGTAAAGACCTGTAAGCCGGTCGCATGCTCCTGCAAAGGTAACTCACTGCTTAAACGGGCAAAGTGGCCTTTGAGTTGCAATGTGGTGCTAGGATCTTCAGCCCAATGCGTAGCAGGGCTGAGCAGTGCCAATTGTTGCTCAAGGCTCACATTATGCATGATCGGTTGATTAAGCAGCAGGGTAATCGAAGGTAAAGGTTCAGCCACCGCGTTGGCGCGTAACTCAACCAGCTGGTCGGTAATCGGGAATTGCGGCTCATCGATGATGGTGCCGTTGACCAGTACCCAGCCACCCTCAATGTAGAGTTGTGCTTCACGCCGCGAGCAGCCGATTAAGTCAATTAAATGTTTGGAGAGGCGAACAGAATCAGTCATAAGAAAAAGCCAAAAGAGAAGCGCATAGTATACTGCGTCTGCCTGTTTTATACAGTGCGTGGCTACTATTATGCAGAGTGCTTAGCTATTGTGCGTGCTGCTGACGGCCAAAAAGGGTACAATCGCGGCCTTTTAACGCGTTCGCGTCTCGACTACTCAGGATTTATTTGTGATCTCCACTGCTAATATCACCATGCAATTTGGTGCAAAACCTCTATTTGAAGATGTCTCTGTAAAATTTGGTAACCGCAACCGTTATGGTTTGATTGGTGCCAATGGCAGTGGTAAATCAACTTTTATGAAAATCCTTGGCGGTGACCTAGAGCCATCGGCCGGTCACGTGATGCTGGAACCTAATGTTCGTTTAGGTAAATTGCGTCAAGATCAGTTTGCCTATGAGCAATTTACTGTGATTGACACAGTGATTATGGGCCATGAAGAACTGTGGAAAGTCAAAGCTGAACGCGACCGTATTTACTCGCTGCCTGAAATGACTGAAGCCGACGGCATGGCAGTGGCTGAGCTGGAAACTGAGTTCGCGGAAATGGACGGTTACACTGCTGAGTCGCGTGCCGGCGAATTATTGCTCGGTCTGGGTATTGGTGTGAATGAGCATTTTGGTCCGATGAGTGAAGTCGCTCCGGGCTGGAAATTGCGTGTGCTGTTAGCGCAGGCCTTGTTCTCGGACCCTGAAGTGCTGTTGCTCGATGAGCCGACCAACCACTTGGATATCAACACGATTCGCTGGTTGGAAGATATTCTCAGCAACCGTAACTGCACCATGATCATCATTTCTCACGATAGACACTTCTTAAACAGCGTCTGCACGCATATGGCTGACTTGGATTACGCTGAAATTCGTTTGTATCCAGGTAACTATGATGAGTATATGACTGCGGCCACCCAGCTGCGTGAGCGTCTATTGGGTGATAACGCTAAGAAAAAAGCACAAATTGCTGAGCTGCAAACCTTTGTTAGCCGCTTCTCGGCCAACGCCTCGAAAGCCAAGCAAGCTACTAGCCGTGCCCGTGCGATTGATAAGATTCAGTTGGATGAAGTGAAACCGTCCAGCCGTATCAGCCCCTTTATTCGCTTTGATCAAAGCAAAAAGCTACATCGCCAAGCAGTGGTTTTACATGAGCTGAGCCAAGGTTTTGATGGCAAAGTCTTATTTGATAACCTTAATCTACAAGTTGAAGCAGAAGAGCGCGTGGCGATTCTCGGTCCTAACGGTATCGGTAAAACGACCTTGTTGCGCACTTTGATGGGTGAGTTGACGCCAATGAATGGTCATGTCAAATGGACTGACAGTGCTGATATTGGTTATTACGCACAAGATCACGCCAGTGACTTCGCCGATGATATGAATCTATTCGATTGGATGAGTCGTTGGACCACAGAAGGCGAGCAAATGGTGCGTGGTACTTTAGGCCGTATGCTGTTTTCCGGTGATGATATTGAAAAATCAGTCAAAGTGATTTCTGGTGGTGAGCAAGGTCGTATGCTCTTTGGCAAACTGATTTTGCAAAAACCCAACGTCTTGCTGATGGATGAACCCACCAACCACTTAGATATGGAATCCATTGAAGCCTTAAACTTGGCCTTGGAAAACTACCCTGGCACGCTGATCTTTGTCAGCCATGACCGTGAGTTTGTTTCATCCTTGGCCACGCGCATTATTGAGCTGACTGAGCATGGCATCAAGGACTTTAGCGGTACTTATGATGACTATCTACGCAGCCAAGGCGTTGATTTGTAATAAGCCTCAGGTGTATCACTTAGTCACGGAAAAATACTTGGACTAAGTGATAGCCAAATTGTGATTTAACCGGCCCGTGAATCATTCGCACGGGCTTGTTAAACACCACATTATCAATGGATTTGACCAGCTGCCCTGGGCGCACTTCGCCTAAATCGCCACCTTTTTTTCCTGAGGGGCAAGTGGAATATTTGCGTGCCAATTTATCAAAGGCATCGCCTTTATCCAGCCGCGCTTTAATCGCTTCCGCCTCTTCTTTAGTTTTTACTAAAATATGTCGCGCCATTGCCTTGGCCATATCGATCATCTCCGCGGTAAATAATCGCAGCAGTTTAACCTGTTTGACATAAAGGGTACGTATTTAGATCCTGCTGGCTTGAGAGGAAAATTCGACCTAGGTCACAGTTGGCAAATTAAGGTGGTGTCAGTGTCAGCTGATATTGAATGCTTTATGGATGTTGATCGCGCCTTTGTCTGAGTTCTGAGAGTCAGGCTGCTTAACCTTTCGTCGTTACTGTGCGGAAAATAACGACCAGATTTGCTGAGTGTTACTGTCAAAGTACTATTCACTTATGTTTGTTTTTTTAAACAGGTGCTTATGCCAATATTGCTCCCTGCTTAATTCCAAAAGCATTGTATTTCGCTGTGAGACCTTCATTAAAGGAGTCAATGATGGCACAACTTAAAATACTAATGGCGCTCTGTGTGGTTGCGTTGACGGCAGGATGCGCGGCGCTCGAAACAAAAAACAAACTGGTTTATCTGGGGGTATCTAAGCCAGTTTGGCTGGCGGGTGTGGAAAATGAACGACTGACGTATACCCAAGGCTACCCAAAAGCTGTAGCGACAGACCGCTTTAAAGTGGTTAATGCGGGTTGGTGGATGTACTCAGATAAGGGGGCTAAGCTGAATTTAGCTTATGAATACAGCTTAAATGTGATTCAGCCTTTTGCTGAGCAGGTGCATCTTAAAATGACGTTAGATAATCCGGCTGACCCCGATTCGCCTTTTATCTATCAATCGACGTTGTCGCCGCAATCAAAATCCACAGTTGTGCGACATAGTCCTGTCAGCAATCTAGAGCTGGGCGCTCAATATAGAGTGCGTTTAGAGGTTTTTAGTGATGCGGATCTACAAAATCGCATTGATCAGGTCGAGCAAGTGTTGATATCTCCCATCGGAAATACAGCGGATTGCATTGCCTTTAGTGAGGCATATCGAGAGCAAAATTTGCCTAAGGGTGTCTCAAACTTACTGGGTAGCATGACGGCGAGCTGTCATCTTTAGGGTGCAAAAAAGAATACTCCTAGAGTAAAAAAATCTTGCTGAAATATTTATTTTTCCTGCATACTCAAACTCACCTCTGACACGACTGTGTCTTTATTTATGTGTTCCTAGCAATTTGTGCACTGCGATGACAAGTCTGTCGGTAGTGCACATCTCGCGTTTAAGCTACCTGTAGTTCTTGCGCTTATCTAGGGTCACAAAATAAGGACGTGCAGTGGAAAATCTCCAGTTAGTGAGCATCAGCTCCGCCGTTGAAACTCTGACACACAGCGCAAACACCATGTTCATTTTAGGCGGTGCCATTATGGTGCTGGCGATGCATGCCGGCTTTGCTTTTTTAGAACTGGGAACGGTACGTTACAAAAACCAAGTTAACGCCTTAGTCAAAATCATTACTGATTTTGGCGTCTCCACTTTGGCTTATTTCTTTATTGGCTATCAAATCGCCTATGGCGTTAACTTCTTCAGCAGTGCCGATGAGTTAATTAGCAATAATGGCTACGCTTTAGTTAAATTCTTTTTCTTGCTCACCTTTGCTGCGGCGATTCCGGCGATTGTCTCGGGCGGCATTGCCGAGCGGGCTAAGTTTTATCCTATTTTAATTGCCACTACGCTGATTGTGGCCTTTGTCTATCCCTTTTTTGAAGGGATTATGTGGAATGGCAACTTGGGTGTGCAGGCTTGGTTTGTCCAGACCTTTGGCGCACCTTTCCATGACTTTGCCGGCTCAGTAGTGGTGCATGCCATGGGCGGGTGGATTGCCTTTGCCGCGATTTATCTGCTGGGCGCACGGGCAGGGCGTTACCGTAATGGCCGAGTAGTGGCCTTTGCTCCATCAAACATTCCATTTTTAGCTTTAGGGGCATGGATTTTAGCCGTGGGTTGGTTTGGCTTTAATGTGATGTCAGCACAAACCTTGGGCAATGTTTCAGGTTTGGTGGCGGTCAACAGTTTAATGGCCATGGTCGGCGGCACTTTAGTTGCAATGCTGATAGGTAAAAAAGATCCAGGCTTTATTCATAATGGACCTTTGGCTGGATTAGTGGCTGTTTGCGCCGGCTCTGATGTGATGCATCCAATGGGTGCGTTGGCGGTCGGTGCGATTGCTGGGGCGTTGTTTATCGGCTGCTTCTTGCTCGCGCAAAATCGCTTTCCGCGCTTTGATGATGTGCTCGGTGTCTGGGCTATGCACGGTATGTGTGGTATTTGGGGCGGGATTGCTGCGGGTGTTTTTGGCTTGCAAGCACTGGGTGGCCTTGGTGGCGTCAGCTTTATTGTGCAGTTATTGGGCTCTTTATTCGGTGTTGTGGTGGCGTTGAGCGGTGGGTTTTTAGTTTATGGCAGCATTAAATGGATAGCAGGTTTGCGCTTAAGTGCTGAGCAAGAGTTCAATGGTGCCGACTTATCAGTGCATCGCATTGGCGCTTCAAGCATGGATTAGGCTTGGTGTGACTGTGGGAAGTCCACTGGGGTTTAAGTCGAGGGTTAAAACAGCGCGGCGAGGCGTACTGTTTTAACCCTAATTTGACTCGCTAGTCATGTCAAAAACTTTGCTTTGTAGTTATGCTGCAGGTGTCAGTTAAAACAATGGAGAACAATCGTATGACCGTAACCGTCCGTATGACCAATTTATTTTTGCAATTGGGTTTGGATGCAACGCCAGAAGGTGTTGCGCGTTTTATTGGTGAGCATCATTTACCCGATGAGGTGAATGTACTGGATGCTGAGTTTTGGAATGATGCACAGCGGCAGCTTTTAAAAGAATTGCTCTGCTCGGATGGTGAGTGGGCATTGGTGGTTGATCAACTCAATGAAGCACTGCGCACGCCTAGCGCTTAATAGTGAGGTTTTGGCCTCAAGGACGGCCTTGCACTTTGGCTGTGCAAGGCCGTTGGCTAGAGACAGGCCTCTATAGAGGCACGGTCTGAACGTTGCTGGCCACAGTGTCTGCTGAGGCTCGATAGCAATCACTCGACCGGCAGCAAGCGCAGTTCATTGCTATTGCCCATAAACAGCGCTTCATTGTGCTCGGCTACGGCGCGAATATAATCCCAAATCACTCGAATACGTTTGAGCTTACGAAAATCTTCGTGGCAGGAAATCCAAAAGCTATTGGTTACTCTAACCTCATCGGGCAAGACTGCTTGTAGGCGAGGGTCTTGGCCAGCAATAAAACAGGGTAAAATGGCCAAATGCTGACCTTGTAAACAGGCAAAGTATTGCGAAAGAGCTCCTGTGGTACAGAAGGGTGTTTTGGCTTGGTGAATAAACTGATCCAAATAATGCAGCTTCGAGCTAAAGGTTAAGTCGGCGACATAGGTAATAAACGAGTGTTGAGGTAAATCATTCACGCAGCGTATCGGCTCATGCTTGGCCAAATACTCCTCGGTTGCATAGAGTTGCAGGCGGTAATCACAGAGTTTAGTGCTGACAAAGGGGCCGCGGGTCGGGCGCTCAAGGGTGATGCCAAGATCAGCCTCGCGTTTGGTTAAGTTGACAAAGTGCGGCACAGCCAGCAGGTCAATGGAGATGGCTGGGTACTGCTTTTGAAAATGAGTCAATTGCGGCGCTAAAAACAATCCGCCAAAACCTTCGGTACAACCAATACGTACCTTGCCCGAGAGGGCAATATCTGTCCCTGTAATCTCTTCGCAAGCATTTTGCATCAGCGCTTCAATGGTTTGGATGCTCTCACGCAGTGCGTGGCCTTCGCTGGTTAAGTTAAAACCAGTGTTGCGTGATTTCTCAAAGAGCAGGGTGCCCAAGGTGCTTTCTAAGTTAGCGATGCGCCGTGAAACCGTTGTGTAGTCGACCCCTAAGCGCTTAGCCGCACTGGTCACTCGCCCGCAGCGCGCCACTTCAAGAAAGAACTTTAAGTCATTCCAGTTTAGGGTGCGCAAAAGGTTGATGTATTTTTGCATATCGAACCTGCTTTTTTGTGTGTATTTATCGTAAGGCGACCTACATATACTCGAGTTGAATGCAAAACCCAAGCAGCCTGCGCAGCCTTGGATCCTTAAGCAGAGGGTGGCAAGGACTTAAGCAGCGCTGGCGAGGGGAAACTCTTGGTAAATAAGAACACCTTATCGACAACAATAAAAATACGTGGATCACACGTTTAAGGGTTGGTTATGTCTAAAGATATCTATGCGCATATTCGCAGTAATCCAAAATTTGATGAGCTGGTAAGGAAACGCCATCGCTTTGCTGTGGTGCTTAGCGTCATCGTTCTCGTCATCTTCTACGGCTTTATTATGCAGGTGGCTTTTTTTCCCGAAGTGATTGGTCGATCCATTGGTAGCGGGAAATTAACCTATGGCGTGGTCGCGGGTTTTTCTCAGTTTGCTTTTTTCTTATTGCTTACTTGGTTGTATGTACGACGTGCCAACACTGAGTTTGATCGGATCAATGAAGAACTGATTGATGAAGCCATTGCAGGAGGCCAGGCATGAGTATTAAAAACGGCATAACAGTATGTGCTAAGCCACTGCTGACCTTATCCTTACTGGGACTCAGTCCTTTAGCGCTGGCTGCGGACAAACCGCTGAACGTACCTGCGATCAGTATGTTTTTTGTTTTTGTGATGATGACCTTATTAATCACCGTGTGGGCGGCGCGACGTACCCGTACCACCTCTGATTTCTATACGGCGGGCGGCGGCATTACGGGCTTTCAAAATGGCTTAGCTATTGCTGGTGATTATATGTCAGCAGCGACCTTGCTTGGTTTTACCGCAATGATTTATATGTCGGGTGTGGATGCCTATATTTATATGGTGGCGTTCTTTGCGGGCTGGCCGATTATTTTGTTCTTGATGGCTGAGCGGTTACGTAACTTGGGTAAATTCACCTTTGTTGATATTACCTCTTACCGCTTAAATCAGCGCAAAATCCGTACCATGGCGGCGATCAGTTCCTTGATTGTGGTGTGCTTTTATTTGGTGGCGCAGATGGTTGGTGCCGGTCAGTTAATCCGCTTACTGTTTGGCTTAGAGTACACGCTGGCGCTGTTTATCGTTGGTGGTTTGATGATTGTTTATGTCACCTTTGGCGGTATGGTTGCCACCACTTGGGTGCAAATCATTAAAGCCTGCTTGCTGTTGTTTGGCGGCACCTGTGTGATGCTATTGGCGTTCTCGCAATTTGACTTTAGCTATGATCGCTTAATCACTGAAGCCAGTGCGGTACACAGTCTGGGTGATCGTTTAGTTGAGCCTGGCAGCCTGTTGTCTGATCCGATTACCGCCATTTCGATGGGGTTAGGCTTGATGTTTGGTACGGCGGGTTTACCGCATATTCTGATGCGCTTCTTCACCGTATCCAATGCTAAAGAAGCGCGTAAGTCAGTGCTCTACGCCTCAGTCTTTATTGCGTACTTTTTTAACGTCATTGCGATTATGGGCGTGGCAGCCATTGTGATTGTGGGGCAGAACACCAGCTTCTTTGAGGGTGGTGATTTGGGGGCTGCTTTGCTTGGCGGTAGCAATATGGTGGCCATGCATTTGGCGCAGGCGGTGGGCGGCAATATGCTGCTGGGCTTCCTCTCGGCGGTGGCCTTTGCCACTATTCTTGCGGTAGTGGCGGGCTTGGCTTTGGCTGGTGCCACCGCGATTGCCCATGATCTGTATGCCGAAGTCTATAAGCGTGGCAAGGTGACAGAAGCTCAAGAGCTGCGTGTCACTAAAATTGCCACTGCATGCTTAGGGGTTGTCGCGATTGTATTGGGCATGGCTTTCGAGCATATGAACGTCGCCTTTATGGCGGCACTGGCCTTTGGCGTTGCCGCATCGGCGAACTTCCCTGTACTGATTCTGTCGATGTACTGGCGCAATCTGACCACACGCGGCGCGATGGCGGGTGGTTACGGTGGTTTGATCAGTTCAGTGACGATGGTGGTGCTGTCTAAATCGGTCTGGGTCGATGTGTTTGGTTTTGCTGACGCAATCTTTCCTTACACTCAGCCGGCATTGTTCTCCATGCCGATTGCCTTTGGTTTGGCTTATTTTGTGTCAATGCGCGATCAGAGTGCCGCAGCAGAGCTTGAGCGCGCAGCCTTTGCTGATCAGTATGTGCGTGGGCAAACGGGCTATGGTGTTGCCGTCGCGCAACAGCATTAGAGGTAATTGAGTGGAATTAAAAGGGTGGGCGCGCAGGCGTTCACCCTTTTTTAGTTGTGCTACGCATTGTTTAAATAATCACTGCTTGATATTAATTCGATTGAGGGCGACTGCTTGGCAGGTTGCTGATTCAATAGAATGTTTATTGATATACCAATACTAAAGTCTTGTGTGTCAGCGCTTTTGTTGAAGCGTAGAGCCGTTATGATCGAGGTGTATCGTGCCCGCGATTGGCGCCGGCATTGTAGATAACGAGGCTACGCTTATGATTTATGCACAACCTGGTACTCAAGGCTCTTTGCTCACGATCAAACCCCGCTACGGTAATTTTATTGGTGGTCAGTTTGTTCCTCCGGTCAATGGTGAGTATTTTACCAATACTACCCCTGTTACGGGAGCAGATTGCGGTGAGTTTCCACGCTCAAACGCCGATGATATTAATTTGGCTTTAGATGCAGCCCATGCTGCTGCGGCGGCTTGGGGTAAAACCTCAGTGCAAGACCGTGCTCTAGTGTTATTGAAAATTGCTGATCGCATTGAAGATAACCTAGAACTGCTTGCAGTGACTGAAACCTGGGATAATGGTAAGGCCATCCGCGAAACGCTAAACGCTGATGTGCCTTTGGCAGCCGATCACTTCCGTTACTTTGCCGGCTGTATCCGCGCGCAAGAGGGTACCTCTGCAGAAATTAATGAACACACTGCGGCCTATCATTTTCATGAACCATTAGGCGTGGTGGGACAGATTATTCCTTGGAACTTTCCTCTATTAATGGCCTCTTGGAAATTAGCACCCGCGTTGGCGGCTGGTAACTGTGTGATTCTCAAACCTGCTGAGCAAACACCTTTATCTATCACTGTGCTGATGGAGTTGATTGGTGATTTATTACCGTCTGGCGTGTTAAATGTGGTGCAAGGTTTTGGTCGCGAAGCAGGCGAGGCACTTATTACCAGTACACGCATTGCAAAAATTGCCTTTACCGGCTCCACACCCGTGGGCTCACGAATTATGCATGCCGCGGCGGATAATATTATCCCAAGTACCGTTGAGCTGGGCGGTAAGTCACCAAATATCTTCTTTGAAGACATTATGCAGGCCGAACCTGCGTTTATTGAAAAAGCGGCTGAAGGATTGGTCTTGGCGTTTTTTAACCAGGGTGAGGTGTGTACCTGTCCCTCGCGTGCGCTGATTCAAGAGTCGATTTACGAGCCATTTATGGCTGAAGTAATGAAGAAGATTAAGCAAATTCGTCGCGGTAATCCGCTGGATACCGAGACCATGGTTGGCGCGCAAGCCTCGTCCCAGCAGTTTGAAAAAATCATGTCCTATATGGACATTGCGGAAAAAGAGGGTGCTGAGCTGTTAACTGGTGGCAAAGTTGAAAAACTGGAAGGCGATCTGGCCACAGGCTATTACATTCAGCCAACGCTGCTTAAAGGCCACAATAAAATGCGCGTGTTCCAAGAAGAGATTTTTGGCCCCGTGGTGGCAGTGACCACCTTTAAAGACGAAGCAGAAGCACTTGAGATTGCCAATGACACCGAGTTTGGTTTAGGCGCTGGGGTGTGGACGCGTGACATCAATCGTGCCTATCGTATGGGGCGCGGTATTAAGGCGGGGCGAGTGTGGACCAACTGTTACCATCTGTATCCTGCGCATGCGGCTTTTGGCGGTTATAAAAAGTCCGGTGTGGGCCGTGAAACGCATAAAATGATCCTGGATCATTATCAGCAGACGAAAAACTTGCTGATCAGTTACGACATCAACCCTATGGGCTTCTTCTAGCACCATACGACTGAGCTCGGTATATTCTATATGCTGAGTTCAGTCACATAATAATAGTTATTAGTTATAATTTAGATATATAACTATTTTATATTATTCGTTAATTAATAGTCCTGTGCGCTTTTTCTGCAGCACGCTCTAAAGTATTTGTATTTAATTTTGACAAGCTCAATATAACGTCTATTTTGAAAGCTGTAGCCGCAACCTATCATCAATAATAGGCAATAAAGGCTATAGGTTTTTAATCCCACAAGGACGGTGTTTATGCGGAAATTAATGATTAATACAATATTGGCTGCAGCCTTAAGTGCCGGCAGTTTCTTGGCTATTGCTGCTGAACCTCAGGCCGCAGCACAAACGCAGATTGTAGCAACGATTGACCAGCCTAGAGTCAATATTAATACGGCAGATATAGAAACACTGGCGCGTGAGCTGAACGGTATCGGTGCAGCTAAGGCGCGAGCAATTGTTGAGTACCGTGAGGAAAATGGTTCTTTTGCTTCGGTGGATGAATTGATCGAAGTTAAAGGTATTGGCGTGGCGATAATGGAGAAGAATCTACATGAATTAACAGTTGAATAGTAGCTGTTTAATTTAAGTTGCGTTGCATTTTGCAAGGATGCAAACACAGGACATCTTAGTTAAAGTTATCAGGATGATAGAGAAGGGAATAGTTAATTAAGATGACATAAATATGAGTGCTATATGGAGTGGCAGGGTATACGACAAGGATGTTTAACAAGGAGGTTAAACTTAGCGGATTAGATTTAATACGCTAAGTGCATAGTAAGGGAAGGAGATTGTTATTGCTGCATAGCAAGCAGTCTCCTAATTACTTGCTGGCATTAGTGTGCGTACATTTGTAAAGCCTCAGCGAAATTCCAACTCAGTAGCGCAGTCAACGTCAATAGCAATAATGGAATGATCAGTTGCCAGTGCTGTTTGCGTAGCGCAGGCATAGGCTGCGTTGTTTGTACGAGCATTAAGCTAATGGAACAAATAACGCTGGCCAGCAATGCACCGGCTAAAATATCCGTAGGCCAGTGCGCAGTTAAATACACCCTCGACAAAGCAATGCAAGCGGCTGGCACTAAGGCAATAAGCAGCCAAAGGACTCGCCAGCGCTGCGGTTGTTGGCGACTGGCCAACACGCCTAACACTAGAAAAAACGCAAAACCAGAGGCACTGTGTCCGCTTGGAAAGCTAAAACTTTGCAATGGCTCAAGCAATAACGATGGCCGTGCGCGTTCAAAAAAGTGCTTAAATAACCAGTTGCTTACAGCGGTTATTAACAAGGTGCTGCTGGCAAAAATAAGGGCTTGGAACTGCCTAAATAGCAGCAGTAGTGCACACAAGATAACACTCACTACTAATTGGGTGGAGAAGTCACCTAAGCGGGTAATCAATACCATGCTGTGGTCGAGCCATGATGTACGCAGCAACTGGCTTAACTCGTGTAAATATAGATCAAATATCGACAGATGTTGCCAACTTAACATCAAAGCAAACAAGGCCAGGCTTGATACGGCTGCGCTGACTAAACTGCTGGTTCGCCAGCCACGTAAACAGCCGAAGATGCTGAATGCGGCGCAGAGGGCTAAACAAGCAGCCACCCAGCTTGCCTGTAACCAAAAACCGGGCGGGGAGTGCAGTTCAAAAGCGGCTCCGACCATCCAGCCCGGCATAAGATAAGCAATCGCCCAGCCCGCTGCGGCAAATACACTGACTGCGGCGAAGCGGATAAAGGGCATGGCCAGCATGCCGGCCACTAAAGGCAGTATGGGGCGTAAAGGACCAATAAAGCGTCCCAATAGTAAACTTAAGACGCCGTAGCGTTGAAAGTGCAGTTCGGCATTGATCAGCCAGTGTCGATGGCTACGTAATAAGGGCAGTTGCGGCACTTTATTTTTCAGACGATAGCCTAAAGCATATGAAATAAAATCCCCGCAGAGCCCGCCCAGCCATGCCAGCAATAGCACAGTGGTGAGCTCTAGGCTGCTGCCGCCGGCGATAACCGCCAAGCCAAACATCAGCACAACGCCAGGCAGAACAATACCCACCAACGCTAAACATTCTAAAAAAGCGGTAATAAAAATTGCCGAGCCGAGCCAATAAGGGCTGCTGCTTGACCAGAGTAAAATTGTTTGTAGAAAGTCATTCATATGAATAGGTACTTAGTAGTGGCTGTGGTGAGTCATCAGGCACAGCTTATTCAATTCAATACTGCTGCATCCATTGCTTGGCTCGGCTTTACACAAGACTGCACGGCTACAGCCATACTCCCAGTTGCAAGCCAAGCGGGCAAGTTTAACGCTATTGCAGGAGGAACTCTAAGTGTTCTTCGTGCTTGGGGCATGGCAACTGCTCAGCGGTAGGGCACGCTGCTGTGTTAAAGTACAAGGCCATCCCAGATTTAATGACTTTATGCTAATTCCTTTTGAACAGCTGGCGCCTGATACGCTCACAGGCTTAATTGAAGACTTTGTCACCCGTGACGGCACGGATAATGGTGATGAAACGCCATTGGATACACGTATTGAACGGGTGCGTCGTGCCTTAGCTACAAAACAGGCGGTGATTCTTTTTGATATGGAAAGTCAGCAGTGCCAGCTGTGTTTACGCAGTGATGTGCCTAAAGAGTGGTTGGATGATCTCGATCAACTGACTGCGCAGGAAGAATAGCGCTATTGTCAGTACTAGGTTGTGTTAGCTTTAAATCTGTATGCGACTTGTGCTGTCATATTGATTACTATTGACACACTTATTATATGGAGAAAACTTATGAGTAAAAAATATCTTACGGCGTTATTTGTCGCTGCAGCTTTGGTGACGTTAGCCGGTTGTGCTTCGCCAACAGTGATCACCTTGAAAAACGGTGTGCAACTGGAAACCACCGACGAACCTAAATACAACGAAGACAGTGGCTTTTACGAGTTTACCCAGAAAGATGGCAAGCCTGTATCTATCAATAAAGATGATATTCACACCATCAAGAAAAACTAAGACGCTGGCATCGAGCATACCGATACTGCGCTGTATTTCCGAGTCGCTGTGCTTTGAGGCTGGTGCTTGCAGTTGCTGCAGACACCAGCCTCATCAGCGCTAGACAGAGGTGCTTTTAACCGCCTGAATCCAGGCAGGGTCGAGTGTCTGTTGATCACCATCGATGTCCAGCGCTTGCATGCACTGCTTATGCGCATCGGCCTCATATACGATCTGACTGGCTTCACCGGTATTGCCATCCAGTTGATGCATTTGAATCAGTCCCAAATGATAAAAGCGTAACAGCTTCATCGCAGCTGGGTTTTGTGCGGCAACGCCAGCGGTGACATGGTGCATCACATTAGTCACGCTCATTAAACTGCGCTTAAGCCTCCAGCCATACACATTGGCGGCCATCCAAGGCTGCTTACTGAACAGCTGACGCACCAGTGCGGCGGTAATCACTACGCCCATTGCTACACCAGCCATATTTAAACGAAAATTATCGCCGCCAGGCTCACCGAAAAACATCACAAATAGACTGGACAACAGCATCGCCAGCGCAACAAATACCGCAATAATAATCCATGTCGCTTTACGGGTTTGCTGACGGTAGTCTTCAGGCTTGATGACTAACAGCTTAAACATACCCTTGCTATTAACGAGTGGCGCAGTGTTGCTCGGTGATAAATGGGACATAAATAATACAATGCTCAAAGTGTTAACCAGCGCCAATCATACAGCAGCGTGCTACCCCCGCCTAACCTTGGCTTAATTAAGCGCTGAACAGCGATAGTCGACTGTCGATTAGGTCTTTAAAAAATACAATGTGACATAGGCCAAGACCGAATAGCGTCCCGCTTTTGCGATACTGACCAGTAAGGTAAAGCGCCAAAAAGGTTCACGCAGCGCCCCAGCAATCAAGGTCAAAGGATCACCGATCAGCGGCAACCAACTGAATAATAAACTCCAGTGCCCGTAGCGTTGATACCAGTGTTGGGCTCGTTGCAATTGCGCAGGTTTTACTGGGAACCAACGTCGCGTCTGCCAGCGTTGCAGTTGTGTGCCCAACCACCAATTCATTTGCGAGCCCAGCACATTACCCAACGAGGCGACCAGTACTAATGAGTAGACTGCGCGAGGTTCCAGAGCGAGTAGGGCGACCAGCGCTGCTTCAGACTGCATCGGCAATAAGGTCGCCGCAACGCAGGCGGACACTGCTAGCCCCAGATAACTGACCCAACTCAACACAGCGTAGCCGCGAATGCTGAAAGGATAAAATACATAAGGGCTATCACTGAGTGAACAACTCCAGTTGCACAGCATCTTGCTGCTGGCGATCGAATAAGCGCACGCCCACACCTAGTAGGCGTACGGGTTTATTGCCGCGCATAAAGGCTGCCGATAGTAGCAAGCGGTAACTGTTCAGATCCAGCGCTGCGCCGGCTTGCTCAACAGTGGTTTGGCTAAAGTCATGGAACTTCACTTTTACAAAAGGCTTATCAGGCTGGTAACTGCCATCTAAGCGCGCTTGGCGTTGGGCTAAATCCTCTAGCAGATTGGGCAGCTGTGCTTGGCAGGCGGCGAGATCGGGCAAATCCTGCTCAAAGGTACGTTCAACACTGACACTTTGCCTGCGGCTATCAGGCTGCACTGGACGATCATCAATCCCGCGCGCCAATGACCACAAACGCTCACCAAAGCTGCCAAAGGCTTTGCTCAGGGCTAACAGGCTGTGCTCACGCAGCTGTGCGCAATCATTAATCCCCATGCGTGCCAATTTAGCCGCAGTCACTTTACCCACGCCATGCAGTTTTTTCACCGGTAAAGCTAAGACAAAATCATCCAGCTGATCTGGGGTGATCACAAACAAGCCATTGGGTTTACGCCAATCTGAGGCGATTTTGGCTAAAAACTTATTCGGCGCCACCCCAGCCGACACCACCAAACGCAGTTCCTGCCAAATACGACTGCGGATCTCCTTGGCCATTAAGGTGGCACTGCCAGAACACATCTCGCAAGCGCTGACATCCAAAAACGCTTCATCTAAGGATAAGGGCTCAATACAGTCGGTGTAGTCGTGTAAAATATTATGAATCTGCTTCGAGGCGGCTTTATAGGTATCCATGCGCGGCTTAATCACCACAAGGTCAGGGCAGAGCTTGAGCGCACGGGCAGTCGGCATCGCTGAATGCACACCCCAAGAGCGTGCTTCATAATTGCACGTGGCAATCACTCCACGCCGATCTGCCGCGCCACCCACAGCCACGGCGCGCCCTTGTAAGCGTGGATCATCACGCAGCTCAATGGCGGCATAAAAACAATCGGCATCAATGTGAATTATTTTACGCGAGCTCAAAGCCTCTCTAACCCCTATATACAGAGCCTCTTGAGCCGCTAGCTTAGCATTAGCCGGCTCTTAAGCGGCGACTTTAATGTCGATAGAGTCACTTAGGGTTTGACAAGGTTCGAAAACCCGCTATACTTTGCGCCGCGGGATGGAGCAGTCTGGTAGCTCGTCGGGCTCATAACCCGAAGGTCGTAGGTTCAAATCCTGCTCCCGCAACCAGATTCATCAATAAAGCCTCAAGCATTAAATTGTTTGGGGCTTTTTTGTATCTGCACTTCCTGTAACCCTTACCTAATGCGCCTTACAGCGCTCTGCTGCTAGCCGTTGAAACTCTTCTTCAGTGTGCTTTTAGTGTTGTTTTTAGGCTAAAAATAGCCATAAAAAGCACACTTAAATTTCTATTGAAAATCCTATGGCCCATATATGGCCCGCCCGCAGCCCAAATATGGCCCAAATCAGCGTGTCTAGAACTAGCCTAAAAGCTGGTTTTTGACCTTCGGGTACTGTAAGTCCATAGCCCAAACAGGGCCATGGATTTCAAATCTATTTAGCTGGCAGCACCCTGTTCTTCAGGGATGTACTCAAATAAATCACCGACACTGCATTCAAATAAAGCGCATAACTTTTCAATAGCGTCTAAATCTATTCGTAAAGCTCGCTCATCGTATAGAGCAGCAACTGTATTGCGGTGAAGCCCCGTCTGCCTTGCTACATCTATAACTTTCAGTTTGTGAGTACCCATTAACGTTGATAAATGACACTTAATCATACTGCCTCCCAATAAAAGCCCTTCTCTAGGGTTAAAAGACTTGCACTAATGCTAAACGCCTTGTAATGTGCCTCACAGTAAGGCGTTAACCCTTACAGAAGGCATTTACGCCTTAGCGCAATTCATTTAGCGCATCCATATTAGTTTAGCTGGGAGCAATACATATGTCGCATACATTTTTAACCACTGATGAACTGGCGAAACGTATTCACTACAACGCGCGGACTATCCGCAATGAACTGGTGGATACCTGCTTGTTTGAAGGAGTGCATTACATTCGCCCATTTGGACGTAGAAAGTTTCTTTTCATTTGGGAACAGATTGAAGCGGACCTTCTGGGTTCAGTAAGCGATTCAATTGCTATGCCATCAGCAGTGGGGTTCTAATCATGGCCGTAGTCCGAGTAAATCCAAAAACAGAAAAGTTATTCCTCGATTTTCGTTTTCAAGGGAAAAGGTTTCGTGAGTACACGACTCTTACTGATACCGAGGCAAATCAAAATAAGCTGGGTCGTAAAGGGCAAAAAATTGAGTCTGAAATTGCTTTAGGAAAATTTAACTACGCCAAGCATTTTCCGGGGTCAGCCAATGCTGTGAAATTAAATCCAGCAGCTAATAGTCCAGTTCAGCAAAATGCTGTGGCCTTTAATGGCCAACTTGAAAGCACTACCGTAATACCGGCACATATTTATGCCGAATACCCAGAAGCAGCTAATCATGTCAAAACACCGCTATTCAAAGATTTTGTTGAGGAATGGCTGGCTGAAAATAAGATTGCCTGGAGAAAGTCACATTTAGTGAATATAGAAAATATGATTAATAAACATTACATACCCAAGCTGGGTGGAAAAGAAGTCGGCAGCATCACTCGTGCTGACTTGTTAAAGTTTCGATCAGAACTCGCCAAAGTACCAGGTCGAAACGGCAACAGCTCACTATCAGCAAACCGCATTAATAAGATCATGGACCCCTTAAAACGAATTTTTGAGGAAGCAGCCGACCGACATGAATTTAACACACCTTTTACACGCATCAAACTGCTGAAAATTAAAAAGTCAGATGTTCAGCCGTTCACCATGCAAGAGGTTCTTAGCATCATCAACAGCGTCCGCCCAGATTTTAAAAATTACTATTTGGTTAGGTTTTTCACAGGCATGCGCACGGGTGAAATCGACGGGCTGAAGTGGAAGTACGTCGATTTTGGGCGTAGGCAGATCTTAATCCGCGAAACAATTGTGGCGGGGGAAGAGGACTACACTAAAACAGACTCGTCACAACGCGAAATCATAATGAGTGATCCTGTCTACGCCGCATTAAAAGAGCAGTTTCAAGCAACGGCACACCTTTCTAAGTTTGTTTTTTGTAACCTTAAAGGGGGGACGGTAGATCATAACAACATCACTAAACGCGTGTGGTATCCGTTGCTAGCTAAGTTACGACTGATGAAGCGACGCCCGTATCAGACGAGGCACACTGCCGCCACTCTGTGGCTCGCCGCCGGTGAAGCGCCTGAGTGGATCGCTTATCAGATGGGCCACGCAAACACAGAGATGCTGTTTAAAGTTTATTCACGCTATGTACCAAACTTAACCCGCAGAGATGGCTCTGCTTTCGAAAAGCTGATACTGACTCAGCATGCTACTTATCTGGAGAATGCTGATGGGAAGTAAATCGATAGCACACGGAAATATGTCTGAATTAGTTTGTGAACATGAGTATTTTGCCACGCAGAGGTTCTGTGCTATGGATAGTTTAATCAATAAATCGACTACTGAGCTGGTTTGGGCGAAAGTGGTTTTTGAAGACTTTGATAGTGTTTGCTGGAGTTTTCGATCACCAAAACAAAACAACCTTGTGCTTGTCCAGGATAGACGGATGGAAGGTGTAAACACAGCCGGACAATTACTTATCGCACGCTTGCAAAACAATAAGTTGGTTAAAAAGGAGCTATAGTCATTTGTGGTGTATGAGGGGAAAAGAGGGTGGCGTATCCTGTTGATTGTTTCCGACAAGAAATAATTAACAGTAGAGCGATACGCCATGACAAATACTACCCTGAATGTTCTTTC
>Ga0265293_10003339_pt1 | contig 29937 bp, 27 predicted proteins | sample Munlanlewell138R_FD_192505 | JGI IMG/M metagenome (GOLD analysis project Ga0265293, IMG submission 192505) | Leachate microbial communities from a municipal landfill in Southern Ontario, Canada - Leachate well 138R | ecosystem: Engineered > Solid waste > Landfill > Unclassified | place: Canada... | reverse complement strand
GAAAAATGCCTATATGCAAAGCCTGCAAGACGGGACAACCATAAGCTGGCTGTTGCTGGGTGCCGTGCTCATCGGTATTCCATTGTTCTTGTCTATCATTATTTCCACCACAGTGTCCTTTCAACGCAATACCCGCCGACTTAACGAATCGCTACAAAAGATAGCCGCGGGTGATCTCACCACCAAACTACACCTTAACTCAGGCGACGAACTTGAATATGTCGCCGAACAAGTCAATGCCATGACTGGTCGTTTTCACAATGTAGTTGGCAATGTTCTGCAATCCACGCAACAACTTTTTACCGCCGCTGGAGAGCTGTCTAAAAGCAGCGAGCAAACCCAGCGCAGCATCAACGAGCAACAAAACCAGACAGATCAGGTTGCCACTGCGGTAAACCAGATGAGCGCCGCCGTGCAGGAAGTTGCTCGCAGTGCAGCAGCAACCTCTGCGGCGACACAGAGCGCCCAGCATGAAGCAAACGCCGGCAATGAAGTCGTGCGCAACACCGCACAGACCATTAATGAGCTTGCCAGTGAGATCCGCGAGGCGGCCACGGCGGTACAGGTACTTGGCAAGGATAGCGAGAGTATAGGGCAGATACTGGAGGTCATTCGTACCATAGCTGAACAGACTAATTTACTGGCCTTGAATGCAGCCATTGAAGCTGCCCGTGCCGGCGAGCAGGGGCGTGGCTTTGCCGTGGTGGCTGATGAAGTGCGCACTCTGGCTGGGCGCACCCAACAGGCCACACATGAAATTCAGGCCATGATTGAGCGCCTGCAAGCTGGGGCTCGCAATGCGGTTCAGGCCATGGAGCTAAGTGAACGCAAGACCAGCGCAGGTGTGGATATGGCAGCTCAGGCTGGCACAGTATTGGGATCGATTAGCCACTCTGTCACTGCCATTGCAGATATGAGCACACAGATCGCCAGTGCCGCCGAAGAGCAGTCCAGCGTAGCCGAAGAAATAAACCGCAACGTAACCAACATTGCACACATCTCGGAGCAGAATACAGCCACCTCAAGCCAGACCGCCTCAGCCAGCCTAGAGCTGACGAGGCTGGCTGAGGATCTTAATCACATGCTGGCAGTATTTAAAGTATGAATTACGAATGTCGCTAATGACATGTTTTGTCATGACAAGATAAGTTATGTCAGGTCAGCTGGTTTGACTATATTGGAAAAAAAATAACAATTCATTACATATCAGCAGGTTGCTATACGAGATAAATATACTGATGATGGCATGTATATTGCTCTTAAAGTTAATTATGATTAGCTCAATATATAATAACGACTACACTGATCGAAGGATCAAAACCATAAAACGCACCTGAACTTTACACTAAGGTCAAAACGGCAGGGTTATTAGGCACAAGTATGAAAAAATATTTCGTCGGGCTCGCCTTGTTCATCGGCGGAGCCCTCGCCCTGGCAGGCGTCAATGGCTTCTTTGCCTATACCAATACCACAGAATTCTGTACTTCCTGCCATACCATGCAATGGAATTATGAGGAGTACAAAGAAACTAGGCACTACAAAAATCGTGCTGGTGTGCAGGCTCAGTGCGCAGACTGCCATGTACCCAAGCAGTTCATCCCCAAGGTCACGGCGAAGATCATTGCAGTAAAGGATATCTATCATCAGATTCTTGGTACTGTAGACACACCGGAAAAATTTGAGGATCGTCGCTGGACAATGGCAAATCGCGTTTGGGACAAGATGAAAGCCTCTGATTCCCGCGAATGCCGTACATGTCATGAATACAATGATATGGATTTCAGTGCACAGGGACGTTCAGCACGCAGTAAACATGAAAGCGCGCCGACGCGAGGCAAGACCTGTATCGATTGCCATCAGGGTATCGTCCATCACATGCCGGACGAACCATACGATGACGACGGTTATGCGCCTGAGGAATAACCATACCGATGAATAAACACTGCATCGCCCGCAAAATTTCACACCCAGCCATGGCAAGACAAATCCATGCCATGCAATTCATTCTTTTCGCCTTGATGTTTCTGCTGGCCAACGTAGCTGTTGGCAAGTCATCAGTCCTGGACATGGAAATGTGTGAGGCAGCCATGATTGGCGACCAGGAGAGAGTAACCAGCCTGCTGGATAAAGGCGTCACAGCAAATGCCAAAAACCAATTTGGCAAGACTGCCCTGATGTTCGCTACAGAAGAAGGCAATGTCGACGTCGCCGAGCTGCTGCTTGCGCGCGGCGCAAATGTCAACCTGCGCAGTGTGGCAGGCTGTACCGCACTAACCTTTGCCGCTGAACGTGGCGATCTGTTGATGGTGCAGCAACTCATCGATGCAGGCGCACTCATAGGCAATAAAACCCGTGCCGGCTGGGATGCATTGTCACTCGCCAGCCGTTACGACCACACAGATGTCGTCAATCTACTGCTATCCCGCGGCGCGAATATCAATGTAGCTGACCGCAATGGTTACACACCTTTAATGATTGCAGTAGAAAAAAATAACAGTGCCACCGTACGCCTGCTCCTGGAAGCTGGTGCTGATAGCGAACTGCGTAACCACGAAGGTGCGGACGCCTTGATTATCGCCGCTGGCAAGGGTCATCTGCATGCAGCCCAATTGCTGCTGACCTATGGTGCCGACGTCAATTCCGTCAGTGACGATGGCTCGACGGCATTGGCCTGGGCGGCAGAACATGATCACCCACACACAGCAGACTTGCTCTTGCAGCATGGCGCCGATATCGACCATCAGGATATCAATGGTCAGACGGCACTAATGGGAGCAGCCGCCAGGGGGCACAGCAGAATCATCGAACTATTGCTCAGTCAGCATGCCAATGCCAGCTTGAAGAACAACAAAGGGCAGGATGCGCTCGCAATTGCACGCGCTGGCAAACATCATGATTGTGTGAAATTACTTGAACAGGCGCACTGAATTTTAAAGAATCACTGGTATAACACCCAGTGTGGCAGCAAGCAGTACAACAACAACAGAAGTAAATCGAGCAAACCATTAAGGAGGTCCTATGAAATACAAAAATCTTATACAGGGCATCGTCATCCTGGGCAGTCTAAGCCTGGGTGGTGCTGCCATGGCCGCAGGTCCAAGCGCATCCATGCTGGCCAATACCTGTGCAGGCTGTCACGGCACAGATGGCTCAAGCAATGGACCAGCCACACCGTCGATCGCAGCTATCAAGGCCGAATACTTCATTGAAACCATGCAAGCCTACAAAGACGGCTCCCGCAAGGCCACCGTCATGGATCGAATCGCCAAAGGTTACACGGATGATGAAATAAAGCTGATGGCAGGCTACTTCGCAGAACAGAAATTTGTTCGCATAACTCAGGACACCGACAAGAAAATGGCTTCCTCCGGTAAGCGTCTGCATGACCGCTACTGCGAAAAATGTCATGAAGAGGGCGGTAAGCTCTCCGATGATGGTGGCATTCTCGCCGGTCAGATGATGCCTTATCTACGTTATTCACTTGCCGACTTCACCAGTGGTTCCCGTGAAATGCCAAAGAAGATGAAGTCCAAGGTCGACGAAATGATGACTAAATCAGGCAAAAACAGCCTCGAAGAACTTGTGCACTACTACGGTAGCCAGAAATAAGCGATAAGGAAGGGGAACAGAACATGATGCATATCAATCGCAGAAATTTTCTCAAAGTATCCGGTGGTGTCGCCGCAGTTGGTGCCATTGGTATTCCACATATTGCCCTTGGCGCCAGTAAAAAAGTGGTCGTCATCGGTGGTGGTTCTGGTGGGGCAACGGCAGCTAAATACCTGCGCCGCGCCGATGCCTCCATTGAAGTTACCTTGATCGAGCCAAACAAAACTTACCATACCTGCTTCATGAGCAATGAAGTTCTCGGTGGTGAGCGTTCTATCGATACCATTAAATTTGACTACAAAGGCATCGCCAAACATGGTGTCAAAGTTGTGCACGACACCGTGACCGGCATCGATACAGCAGCACGCAAGGTCACAACGGCTGGTGGTCAGAGCTTTGTTTACGACCGCTGTATCGTTTCACCCGGCATAGATTTCAGTTGGGAAGGCATTGATGGCTACGATGAAAAGGCTGCCGAAATCATCCCTCATGCCTGGAAGGCTGGCGCACAGACCACAATTCTGCAAAAGCAACTGGCAGATATGAAAGACGGTGGCACCGTCATCATCGCTGCCCCACCAAACCCTTTCCGTTGCCCCCCTGGCCCCTACGAGCGCGCCTCGCAGATCGCCCACTACCTGAAGAAACACAAGCCAAAATCCAAGGTGCTGATCCTCGACGCCAAAGACAAATTCTCCAAGCAAGGCCTGTTCATGGCTGGCTGGAAAAAATATTATGGCGATATGATCGAGTGGGTCAGCGCCGCCAATGGTGGCAAGGTGGAAGGCGTCGATGTAGCCAACCGCAGCGTTCAGGGCACGATCGACAAATTCAAGGGAGATGTGGTTAATGTCATTCCGCCACAAAAGGCTGGCAAGATCGCTCACACAGCTGGCCTGACCAATGAAGCTGGCTGGTGTCCGATAGATCAGGGTACCTTTGAATCCACCTTGCAGGCCAATGTGCATGTGATCGGTGATGCTTGTATCGCTGGTGCTATGCCGAAGTCGGGCTACTCGGCCAACTCACAGGCTAAGGTTTGCGCGGCTGCCGTAGCTGCCTTGCTGAACGGCATGGAGGCTCCAGTGCCTTCCTATGTCAACACCTGCTACAGCATAATCACACCAGAACACGCTATCTCTGTTGCGGCAGTTTATACACTGTCCGAAGGCAAGATAGCAGGTGTACCAGGCTCCGGTGGCCTCACTCCAGGCGATGCCCCGGATGAGACATATCGGCGTGAAGTGGCTTACGCCCACTCATGGTTCAAGAATGTCACAGACGATATCTTTGGCTGAGACTGATTGTGCCTGATTTAAACGGGGCCTTTGGGCCCCGTTTTTTTATCTACTTGATATCTATCAAATACTAAAACTATAAACACGTCTATACTGATTCCAGTTTATAAATAGAGGATTAAGTACCGGTGATGTACAAAGTTTTGCTGCGCGCGACGCTATTGTGCGCACTGAGCGCTGGCTCTATTACGGCTGCACAAGATGATTACGATCTGCGTAACGGCAAAGATGTCAATGAAGTCTGTGCCGGTTGTCATGGTGAATATGGCCAGGGTGGTAAAGACGGCGAATATCCCCGTCTCGCCGGCCAGCCGATGAGCTATATCGTCAATCAAATGCAATTGTTCCGTGAACGCAAGCTGGATAATATGGCCATGCTTGAGTACGTCAATCCACGCGATTTTCCCGAGGATGATGTCTACGATGTGAGTGCCTATCTATCACAGCTTGAGCTGCTGACACAGCTGCCACCAATAGATGAAACAGAGGAATTTGATCCACTGGCCCGACTGCAATTGACTAAACTTGTACTCAACATTCCGCGCACCGAAGAAGGCGACCCGCAAAGTGGTCGGCTCCTTTACAATAAGGAATGCCGCTCCTGTCACGGCACCGATGGCTGGGGCAAGCATGCCGAGAGCGACGCCCCGATGCTGGCCGGTCAGCACACTAATTATCTATTACGGGCAACAGAAAAATACCGCCAGGGCCTGCGCGTACATGATATCGATGATCCTGTCGAAATACTGACACTATTCACAACAGAAGAGCTTATGGATATCTACGCCTTTTTGGCTACCGCTGATGATATTGAATAAGCCACAAGCTTGGCACTTCTGACGTACCACAGCATTGCCGGATGACACACACGCGGGCATGAATGCCCGCCCTGACTGTATCCTGCAACACCCCATCGTTTGGCCCACAATGCCCCTTTGCAAAGCTCCCCTCTACCGCTTGCGGGAGAGGGACTGGGGGAGAGGGCAGAAGGGTTTTACACCTGTGTTCATACGGCCACTGCTGTACATTCAGCGCAATGCCCGGTGGTTATTGTGACGTACATGGCTGTCGCCCCAAGACGTTCCGCCGCCAGATGTCACACCCAAGCGCAGGTGGGGGCCAGTTCTCTTGAATTCCTGGATTCCTGCCTGCGTGCGTAGTAGAGAAACGTGTGCGCGTGATATATCTATCACTGAATTTTCTTGTCATGCGTAGAGAGCAATTGCATGTGTTTTAACTGCAATTTTTCATTACGCCCTTCAATGCGTAGATAGTGCTCTTTGTCTTCCTCGCCCCGAAATTCCAGCGAAAGATTTTGCGTCGAATTACAGGACGCGCCTTCTGCCACTGTATCAAAATTGCTGGCAATAACCTGGGCGGTCCAATTTTTGCCCTCCAAATCAATCTGCAATTGATATGAACTGTTCTTTAATATCCCCAGCGGGATAAAGTATGCATGACTGTCAGGAGTGCGATAGGCCTGTAGCTCAGCCGCCGTCCAGGAATCCTTGAATACCTCGATGGATGGTGGCGCTGCAATACCGCAGTCCTCCTTCATGTACTGCAGATAAATAACCAACTGCTGATAGAGTTCTTCAGGCAGCTGGCCTGAATAACGCTCGACATGTGCGCGTGACTGCATATCAGCAAGACTCAAGCGCCCGCTGCATTGTGCTTCATGGCAACGCGCGCAAACAGTATTGAAATGCGCCCAATAGCTGCTGGTATTGATTTCGGCTACTGTGTTGCTCGCCAGTGCGAACACCAAACACAGGCCAACTGAGTATCTAATGGACAAGTGCCCGACGTATGGTAGCCACAATCTTGTCAGGTGATGCCCCATGGGGGATTGTTTCATACAGCCTGCCATCGCGATCGAGAAGATAGGTCATGGATGAGTGATTGACGACATAATCCTCATCACTATCATCCTGTTCATAGCTATAAATTACGCCAAAAGTCCTGGCTACGCTGGCAATCTGATCCTCAGTACCGGTGGCGCCGAGCATGCTCGGATGAAAATAGGCAACGTATTCAGCCAAGTTTTCAACCTTATCACGATTTGGATCCACGCTGATGAAAACAGGCTGAATTTTTTCCTGCTCGCCTGGTTCCAGTTTATGCAAAGCAAAACCAAGCAGTGCCAACGATGTAGGGCACACATCAGGGCAGTTGGTGTAGCCAAAATAAAGCAGCACTATCTTGCCGCGCAGCTGAGCCAACTCCAATGGTCCTTGTGCAGTCTGCAAGACAAAATTGACTGGTGGCTTTTTTGATTCTGCGACTTGCTTGTCCGCTACCGGCCAAAACAGCAAGACCACCACCACAAGCAGTAGTACTACCAAAATAACAGCAGGAAACAACAGACGATTGTTCATATCAGCGGCGGGTAAATGTATCGAAATTAAACGGAGCCACGTAGACTGCATCAGTTCGATACAGCATGACCTTGGCCTCCCAGGTCATGCGGTTACGCACACAAACTGGCAGCATGCCTTCCCCTGTGTAGCGGCCATTGCCCCGTGATTTTAACTTGAAACGGTTATAACCCATGTTCATATCCACGCCACTGAAATCAATTTCCACCTGGTGCAAATCGGGCACATCAGTTTCAACGATAAAATTAAGCGTCTCTACCAGTGGGATAGGGCGTGGCGTGATTGTTACTGTAAACGAGCCCAGGCCATCCATGCTGACTAAACATGACCCCTGCTGCAGATCGCAGGCTGAAAGATCAGCACTGATGACCGGCAAATCTTCTTCAGAGGCTGAAAATTTATAGACAAACACGCCCGCTACAAGCAACGCCATCACTACGACACCACCCCATAGCCAAAATTCTGTAGAAATCTGCTTTTCCATGATCAGGGCAAGTCACCACGACGGAACAAGAGAAAGCCGATACCGGCGCAGGCTATGCCTAGTGCCAGTGGATATAGCGAGGCCCACCACAGGTAGCCTGCCTCACCAAAATTATCCAGGATGACAAAGGCGGTTGGCCCCAGTAAAACCAATTGTGGATCAAACAGCATCATTGTGGCAGTGCGGAAAACCTGCAAAGGGTTGGCCAGGGCAATGGCAACCGCCGTATCTGCCGGCAAATTCTCCCTTATCATCACGCCAAGCAAAACCAAATCAAGAAATAACACCAAACTCAGCCAAATGACAAAGGCTGCGCCCTGAGCAACATCTGCGGTACGTGCCATGGATGAAATCAGCATACCGATGCCCAGGAAGCACCACGTCAGACCAAACAGGAATAAGGTGTAGTAACCATAGATATGCCAAGGCACATCGGCACCACGGGCAACCCCCCAAATCACTGCGGCACTCATGGCAAGGAATACAGGTAGAAAAATCACGGTAAAACGACCGATGGTCTTGCCCCAATACCAAGCGGCCAATCCCACCGGTAAGGAGAGTAGATATTCAAACACTCCAGCTTCACGATCACCGGCTACCGAACGCACCGTGGTGATGAGAACAAACAATGGCACAATCGCCATAGTCAATTGCAAATAAGTCACCAGGATACGGGTCAGACCAGTGAAGCCCATGATGCGGGATTCTGTCAGGCCAAAGACAAACAGCAATACAACAATAATGCCAAACATGGCGGTATAGGCCATGAACCAGCGCGCACGCACAGATTCAATCACATCTGTAAGCGCTGTGAGCCAAAGATGCTTCATGATGATCCTTTAATGAAATTAATGACTGGGAAAATGGGTATCGTTATCAGAGGGTGGCTGGCCAAGTACCTCTGGTGCGTTAAAACGTTCCTCGACCAAATGAATATGCGCAATCGCATCGACATAATTCAGCGCACCTTCAGTTTGCTCAAGCTGGGCACCCAGACCATAGGCCATGGGCGTGATCCTGCCCTTGACGTAATAAGCCTTACGGGCATCTATCCATTCGCCAGTCTGGTAATCATTCACCCAAATCTCTGTGCGTGGATCACTCTGCCAACTTTGCTGCTCCAACCACAACACAGCGCAACCTATATCGTCAAATTTATAGACCTTGACTTTCTGCTCCTCGGCGCCGCCACGTATCTGGGCAGAATAAAAATGATCGCTCAACACCATACGACAGCGTTCGCAACTATCGCGATCCCACTTGACCTCGGCAGGCCCTGTACCAGGATCACCAGAACAGCCAAGCAGTGAAACAAACAATAAACCTGACAATAAACGCATCAATGCATTCATCAAGAATTTTCTCTCATCTCGATTGCCGACAGGGCACCGGCATAACGCGAGAGCACACCAAGAAAACGCAGTCGATCAGGTGCTGCAACCTTGCCCTGCCATGACAGACCATCACCTGCAAAACCCCACTCGGCAATCGCCTTGGCGAAGGCAGGTTCATCGCGGCTCAATTCCAGCTGACAGTGCAAGGTGCTACTCATATCCATGGAATCGGCAACCTTGTCATCCAGGGTGATAAGACCCTGATCCATCTCGATAACGCGATTAACCAATGCCGCCACTTCATCCAGACGATGACTGGAGATCAGCATCACGGCATGTTCCTGACGTTCGGCGAGTAGCTGAAAGAGGTGATGGCGTGCATCCGGGTCAAGATTTGCCGACGGCTCATCCAGGATCAATAAATCGGCAGATCTCCCCAGGGCGATACAGATCAATATTTTCTGCTTCTGCCCGCCGGACAGTTTAACAAACGGCTGATTCGCAACACGCTCGGTATCCAGGCCAAGGCGTGCGGCGACATCACGCATCTTCGACACTTCGGAGTTACATACATTGGCGGCGAATTTCATCAATTGCGCTACCGGCATTTTCAGTGGAGGAGAAATCTGTGGAACAAAACCAACACGCGCCAACACTTCTTCTCTGGCCAAACGAGGAGACTTGCCGTCTATCATGACTGAGCCATCATGGACGTATTCACCCAATAGACAACGTATCAGCGTGGTTTTACCGGCACCATTGGCGCCAATGAGCGCAATACGTTCACCACGGTTGATGGATAGATTCACGCCACGCAAAACTTCCGTACGACGGAAACGTTTAGACAAATCATTGATACTGATCACGTAAGCACCCGCCGGTCAGCAAAATAACTTATAAAACCTTCTTCAGGCCCTTGAACTCATAACGCAGGGAGCCGGTTGGACAAACATCGATACATAGACCACAGCGCGTGCAGTCCGCGCCGATCGGTACGGTCACATCGGTCGCCCTACCCTTGGTTACAGGTTCCAATACATGTGGCACGAGACACACTTTGCGGCAATCACCTTCGTGCATGCAGGACTCGGTAGTATAGACAACACGCAAGGGGGAGAACAGGCCGACAAACCCATAGGTCATTCCAATAGGACAGATATAGCGGCACCAGGCACGGCGTGAAATGAAAATTTCATACAACAACAAAAAAGCCACCCAACCCAGCGCCAGGCTAGCGCCGTAGATAATGGCACGGCTCAGGATGCCTGTAGGCGAAACAGTTTCAAATACGGTGTAGCCAGTACCCAAGGCCAGCAAAGCAAAAACCACATACAGGGCTGGACGCATGCCACGATGAAAATCATATCCTTTGATCAGCTTGCGCTTAACCAACCAAAGATGGAGCTTGTCGGCCCATTCTGCCACCAAATGATAGGGACACACCCAGGAGCAGAATGTCCGCCCGCCAAGCAGCAGCCATAGTATTAAGATCGTAGTCGTACCGATCAGCAGATTCAGTACCATGTGCTTGAATGCCAACATGACTTGCAAGGCAGAATTCAAATCAGCCATGTGAAACCCAATGAAACGCGAAGCCGTCAGTGCGCCTTCAAGGATCTGGATATCAAACTGATAAGAGACCACGAATAACAAATTTACGGCCACCAGGGTAAGCCAGCGACGGTTGCGCCATTTGTGCGAACTATGCGCTTCATGTTGAGCACGAATCTCCGCAACATTTGGTTTTTCACCGCGCTTGTATAAATGTATTTTTTTGACTTCTGGCGTAAAGTCTTCCGGCTTGGGCTTGCTTGGCGCCTTACCCAGCAACTGCAGCAATGATTCCTTGAAGTAGTTCATGCTCGTTGTACCGTACTTTCAATGTCTACGACAATCGCCGCCTGTTCAGTTGGGCAAACCATTTCACAGGCGCCACAACCTACACAACCATCCAACACCACAGGCCGCATGCGCATCACGCCATCGCCCCGATCTTCCTCAGCGCGTAGCTCGATGGCATGCTTTGGTGGGCACTGATTCACATCCCCAGATGGCGGCTCACCTGCCTCACACTGGGCAATACGAATTTCGATAGGACAATGAGTTATACAGAGATCACAGATTTCCAGATCAAATTGCTGTTCATGTACGCGCTGTGGCTTCCAGCGATCTATCTCTGAATAACGGAACAGACCGGTGAAATCTGCTCCACGAATCTGGCCCTTAAAGCCTGCACCATGCATGGCCAGACAAAGATCAGGCCGATCAAGGCGCGCAAAGCCCATACGTATTTCATGCGGATAATTCAGATCATGTGATAAGGCACCGGTGGGGCAAGCCAGGATACATTGCAAACCATCACAGGAAAAATCACAGGCCTGATCACGGGCACCTACATAAGGCACACCCACACCAAAGCCATCCATGATGTCAGCGAGCTTGATAGCCTCGACCGGACACACCTGCACGCATTGCCCACACTTGATGCAGGATGCAAGGAACTCTGCTTCATCCAGCGCACCAGGTGGGCGCAGTCTTGGATGCCAGGAGCGTGCTACCGGGATATAGCCCATGGTGGAAATACCAACAACACCAGCCGCCAGCATCAAGGAGCGCAAAAATTGTCGGCGTTGCTGCTGCTTGCGTTTGTTTACCACCGGCAGTACTGGTTTTGCAGCCACCTTGTCTTGCTTGTCTTTACTGTCTGTCATGACTCGCTACCCACCTTAATTATCGGCACAGCATCACGCAGTAACAATTTTGGAGGATTAAATGGAGCCAGGCGTTCGAGAAAGTCCAGCACTTCCAATAATGGTGAACCCTTGAAAAATTGTGCGGCAGGAACGTCCATCCAGATCCGATCGGCATACGAGTGGAGTTCATAGGGCGTATCACCCACATTATCTGCGTTTTGGTCGAAACCTTCGTAGTCGTCCCAATGATTTCCTTCCCAAATATTACGTACTGCAGAACCGCCACCGCTTACAGACACCTGTGTCATGTTGCCCTTGAATTGATTCTGGCGAAACTCATTGCCTGACCAGTCAGCAAGGAAATTTACGCCAATACCATTATAGGCTACCAGATTATTGTTGAATACATTGGTGGTATCTGGCTGAAAAGGCGACACATCGATATACAGACCATTGGCGCAGTACAGAACCTGATTGTTTTCGATAATCAACTCGGATGTTTCCTTGAAGCCTATGCCTACACCAGTTGTACCGGTCGCATTACGAATTTGATTATTACGCAGCACTATGCCATCGCTATACATCACAAAAATACCTACCGAGTTGTCAAAAAAGACATTATCCTCGACCAGGTTGTACTGCGAATACATGAAATGCAGGGAATAACGGCCGCCACTCGCAGTGTTGCGCGAGATCGTATTATCACGCGAATACCAAACAACGATATCGCGGGCATTGGTCGCGACATTATCCAGGATACGATTGTCGTGGCTATACCACAGGCGTATCGCATCACCACGCATGCCAAGGCCAATATCCTTGGAGTTGATGCGGTTACGACGAACGATATTATTATTGGACTGCTGCAGGTCAACGCCAAACAATGCATCTTCGATGACGTTGTCCTTGATGACGTTATACTTGCCACGCACCTGGATACCAGAATCCAGGTCGTTATGTGAATTACCGCTGCCCTGCAGATGCAAACCAGAAACTGTAGCGCCATCAGTATCTATCAACAAAACAGTGCCCCTGCCGCCTGCATCGACAGTCACCTTGCCTCTCCCCTCCAGGGTCATCGGCTTATTGATTACGACAGGCCCGGCATAGTTTCCAGGCTCGAGCACCAGAGTACTGCCTGGCTCGGCCTCATCGAGCAGCGGCTGCAAGGGGCGCAATTCCTGGCTTGCGGCAATGCCATGTAAGAACAGCGTGGCAAGCGCTGCAAGCCAGAACATATTGTGCCGACTAAAGAGCTTCATCTTTGCCTCTTGGCAATTACTCAGACTTGATCTGCTTGCGACGCACTAAAAGCAGTGCAGCCATCACAACGCTGAACGCCAGCATAAAACCAAAGCCAATGTGCGGATAGGAGTGCGTCGAGAACTGCGCCACCTTGCCATCACCAAATACCGTGGGCATGAATGGCTTGACAGTAAAGGCAGCCATCTCATGGAGATTGTGACCAAACCACCAAAGCCACGCGGAATACTCAATGAGGAAAAACACCGGCAAGGCCAAAGGCGCCAAGGCGAGCGCCCAAAAGAGCAAGCCGCGAGGCTGACGCGCCCCCCAAAGCAGTAACACCATCGCTAACAGAACACCGGCAAAAACCAAGTGGATAGCCAGCTTCAAGGTAGCCACCATTGGCTTGATTTCTTCTGGTTCATTAAAATAACGTCCCAGATTTTTTTCATAGTGCCATGTCATGACCTGCAAGCCACTGCCATTCCATTCTTCGCCAGTTCCCTTGCGCTTCTGATCCATCTCGAAATTAATCCGCAGATTATGGATATATCGTTCCTTCACACTGGCCGTCTCACTCACCTTTTGTTTCGGCTCTGGTGCTGTAGCTTCCTTTTGTTGCCCTGCTCCCAGCATGGAACTACGCAGTTGTTCGATGAGAGCCTGCCCTGAACTCATCGAATCAGAAGCCAGATCATCATCTCTATCATCCCCTTTCTCCTGATCGAGCGAAGCAATCATGGCATCCACATAGCCTGTAGTCTGCCAGCGCAGACCATCCTTGGTGTAAATGGTCATATACATCCAGATAGTGATAATGGCAAAACCAACCGCCAGGGCAGACATGCGTGATTTACTGCCTGGCATGGCGAAGCCAATCACCATTACGCCGAGCAGCACCATAAGAAACTGCGAATAGCCTTTCTCCACTGGACCACCGGCGGCGATGGGATACATGCCTACATAATGATTGATGGTATCCATTTCATGTACACAATCCATCGCCTCCTCTTCTTGAATCTCCGCCTTGTCTACCTTGGTGCAGCCATTGAACACACCATTCATATGAAAATGAATGCGCACACCATCAGGAAAAGATTCTTCTGGGTAATTAGGAGCCTTGAGGGAAACCCACCAGGTAGGGGTGTAATAGATAGCCACCAATAAAACCAGGGCAGCAATCGTCAATAAACCGGTGAGTAGATATTTGGTGTTGTCTTTAGTGGAATTCATAGCGTTCGTGATCCTTGAGTCAGGGAAGGAAATGAACGGGCCACCCTTTCATGGGTGATAAAGGAATGCAATTTAAATTCTGCCGTACCAGCAAGGTACGGCAGTGAAATACGACCTAATCAATCAAAGTCAGGATTTAGCCAGCCTGGGGGTCCCAGGCGATCAGCGGGGGGCTTGATGCGCGAGGTATAATCACTGACCGCTTCAAGGTCGCGATCACTAAATCCCTTGACCTGCTCAACCATATCAGGGTTGGCATTACGGCGTGCACCATCTCGAATCTCGCGGAACTGACGCTTGATATATTCATAATGCTGGCCATGGATCTTGGGATAAAATTCCGCATCATTGCCTTCACCCTCGGCCCCATGACAACGCACACAGTTATCTTCGTAGAGCTGTTTACCTAGCTCCAGATCAGTGCCTGGGCCAACACCATTTTCTGGTGTCATTGGCAGAGTAGCCATATACTCAACCACGTCGGCTACTGCCTGGGCACCACCAATCTGTGACGGCAGGGCAAAGGGATACATGGTTGGATTGTCGCGGTTGCCGGCACGGATATCTGCCAACTGTTTCACCAATACATTGTGATGCTGACCTGCCAGCTGCGGGAAGGTACCATCAGGCAGACCCCAGCCCTCAGGCATATGACAAGCGGCACAGACTTCATATATGTCGCGTCCTCGATCCTTGTCACCCTTCAAGGTCATGGCTTCTTCCAACTCATCGCCCTGCATTGCCCAGTCTGGCTTAAGCTTTGTTGTATCAGCCATGGCCACATTACCCACAGTCAGTGCCAATGCACACGCTACTGCTGTTTTTAGACTAACTCGCATATTTTTTACCTCACGTTTTTGCACTTGTAGAAATCAGTCTAACAGGTTTTGACTAACTCCAAGCACACTCCAATCAGCCGCAACACCAAGTCTGTGCTCATCTGCTGCGACACACCACACCATAATAAGATTGCATCAGCATACACTTCTAAGCTGATTATGCATTAACAAATATCAAAGCTGCCGGATAAATCCGGTCTGCTTATTTAAGTGATGCCAGCCAGTCGGCAATGGCCTGCATCTCCTCATCGGAGACCAAATGCATGATAGGCTTCATGGCAGCTGTCTGCGCATTGCTGCGGGCACCGCTCTTGATGTCTTTCATCTGCGCCATGGCATAAGCCGCATTTTGACCGGCGAGTTTTGGATAGCTGGGTAGTACTGGCGTCTGGGCATCCGCACCGTGACAGGCGATACAGGTTTTCTTCTTGTACAGATCAGCCCCATCAAGGGCCAGCGCCGTACCGCTGACCAACAGGCTGCTGGAACCAAGCAGTGCTGCCAACATCAGTTTACTTACTACTTTCATGGTTATCTCCTGGTTACATTACGCAAAAAAATAGGGGGACAGTATAATGTCCCCCTATCAATTTAGTCTTTGATCTTCATCAAAGCCAGTATGTGTTATTTAATCTTTTTGGCATTATTTTCTTCAAGGTGAGTCTTGGCACGCAGACCAAGATCAGCTGTCTTCACCTGATACTGCCACCACTGGTTGGCCCACAGCATGGCGTTTTGCCAATCCTGCTTGGCTGCAGCGGCTTCCGACTTGGCCTTGGCGTCCTTGGCGAACTCAAGCTGGTCGGTAGCATCTTCTACCAGGCCGACAACCGTCGGGAATTCCTGGTAGTTGTGGCTGGTAATGAAGGCCACCACGGAGTCGATTACAGCCTGGGTCTCGAGGTTGGTCTTGACCTGGGTATCGTAATCAGCCTTGGTGTACTTCTGACCTTCTTCCATTACAGCAGCTGTTGCCTTGTAGCCCTTCGGACGGACCAGCAGATAGCCTTGCATTTCCAGATGCAGTGCCGAGCAGAACTCGGTGCAGTAGTAAGGATAGACGCCTTCACGGTCAGCTTTTACATAAGCCGTAGCGGTCTTGCCTGGTTCCAGCGACATCTGCACGCTGTGGCCATACATGGCAAAGCCATGGGTCTGGTCTTGTGCACGCTCCAAGTTGGTGACATGGAAGTAGATTTCATCACCTACCTCAGCCTCGACGATTTCTGGATTTATGTGCGAACGGATGGCCGTGCCCCAGATATGCATGGTGCACTTACCGCTGGCATCACAGGTGCGTTCGGTCTTTTCACGACCTGCACGAGTTGCATACGGATGCCGCTGGTCGGTGCGGCTGTCAGTACCCGACTTGTAGCGCACGGTAGGCTGCAGCTTGTCAGCTTTAATGGCCACCACATAATGTGGCTCACCTAGCGGCAGAGGCATGTCATACAGCAGTTCCATCTTGTCGCCTTTGATATCAATCAGCTGATGGTTCTGCGGATGCAGCGGACCAACCGGGTTGAAGCGGTCGATAGCCAGCTTGTTCAGCGCCACCAGGTATTTACCCTGTGGGGTAACTGAGTCGCCTTCCATGGTCATCAAATGGCCAATGTTGTAATGGATGGAGATTTTATCCAGCACCTTGCCTTCACAGTAGTCCCACTTGGCCACCATGGAGTCCACGTAGAGCGAGGTGTAAACCACGCACTTCTTGGAGTCATATTGGGTGTGCAAGGGGCCGAGGCCTAGCTGTACCTGCTTGTGCACAGTATCCTTCAAGGAGATGATAGGCAGACCGTATGGATCCTTGGCTTCAAATTTTTTCGCCTTTATAGCAGCCTGGATCTTGTCGAAACTGTACACGGTCACGTGTGAGTCCAGCTTACCAGCAACGATGATGAACTTACCATCGGGTGATACATCCACACCATGCGGGCTCTTGGGCTCAGGGATCAGGAACATCACGCCTTCTTTAGCCGCGACATCCATGGTGATGACCTTGTGACCGTTGATGGTCTTGGCCTTGCCAGCCTTGACCAACTCTTCAGCCTTTTTCCAGTTCACCACATGCATGAAGTCAGTATCCTTGGCGGAACAACCGGCCTCAAATGGCGGACGGCCGCGCTCGATACCACCGACATAGCGCTCGGTACAAAAGGAGTTGGTGAAAGACCAGCCATGGCTAGGGCCCTTACCGGCATCGGAAAGGTCCTGGCTATAAGGCGGAGCCTCTACCGAGAAGGAGTTCTCTGGCTCAATGCGACCGGAATCGTTATTAAACTTCCAGTAGGTGATACCGCCACGATACTTTTCATTGAACTCTTCCAGCGGAACGAATTTATTTTCGTATGGGGCAGCATACTGGGCGGCCTCGATGACGTACTCGGTATTTTCAGTTACGAAGGCGCCACCATGGGAACTCTTATACAGTGGGTTGACTACTATCTGCTTGGTCTCGAAGTCATGCAGGTCGATGACAGCGATGCGAGGGTTGGCCTTGTCATTGATAAACAACCAACGGCCATTGTATTCGCCCTTGGTTTCAGATATAGCCGGGTGATGGGTGTCACCGTAGTTCAGTGCCTTGCCATGGATATTGCCCTGCGCCAATACTGCGCGGGATTCTTCCTCATAACCATAACCCTGCCAAGGCTCCGGGGTAAATACGGCGACGTACTTCAAAATTCGCATCGATGGGATGCCGTACACAATCACCTGCCCGCTCTGGCCACCGGAAGCAAACGCGATAAACTCATCACGTCCACCTGTTGGTGTATAGGTCTTGGCAGCTGCCAGAATATCCTTCTGCGTCAGATTGCGCTCTTTCATTACCTGTTCCAACGTTGAGTTGGACCAAGCACTCGTCGATGCGGCCAGACCAATTCCCAGTCCGGCAAGCAGCGAGAGTGTACGTTTTGTAGTCGGCTTCATATCAGCCCTCTCCCTTAGTTGTGAATAAAAAAACTTTCGCGGCTATTATGTAGCTTCACCCTGCGCGATATGCCTTGATCAAAATCAAACTCTGTGGCTCTTGGCTCACAAAAGTGTGTTATTTAACACACCCTCACTATAGGAGACAATCACTAACAGCGCAATAAAAAATGACACGCAGGGTGCTCTACCAAGCGTTTTAGTGTTATTATTCAAACGGTTATGCAGCGTTCTTTGTCGCAAACCTTTGTCTTGTGTGATGGGGTGCGCGAAATACGGGGCTGGTAGTGCGGGAAAACAACGAGTGATCAGACTTTGGTGAGCCGATGACCACCGTAAGATGAGGTTGTGGCCTTGCCAGATTGATTGTACAGCTCGGAATTATCTGCTGAATCACCCAGCAAAATGGCCAAGGCATCGCGCGTGACACGGCGGCTTGTCGCCAATATGACTCCATTTTGCTGATTTTTCAGTTGACAGGCGGCCAGTGTGGAGCGAATTTCTGACCAGTTCACGGAAAGTTCGTTTTGCTTATCGCCACATTGCTGTAGCAAGCTGGTCAAGCCTTCTTGACTCATTGCCAGGTTATTAGTCTGCAACAACTGCAAGCGGTACTCATGACTACGCTCCAGACACCCCAGCAACTCCTGCTTCTCGGCAATAATTTGTTGCAGGGCATCGGTGTCACGACCTGCGATAGCAACATGCTCAGCCTCCAGCACAGCCAACAGGCGAGTTGATCGCTCCAGTTCTTCCTGGAGCAGATTAGCGAGTTTGGAACAGGTTGCAGTCAGTGACATAGTTTAACGCTGCAAGTCCGACTCGAAACTCAACAGCTTTTCAGCCACCCGACCGGCGTCAACCTCATAGCTGCCATCGTCGATAGCCTGCTGTATGCTTTCTACGCGCTGGCTATCCACCACAGGCATCGTGGCCAGACTATTCTCCAGCTCGCGCAGGCGCGCAGCCGTATCAGTCAGGCTGACGGTGTCCATTGTGGACGGACGGCCCGTTTGCTGCTGGGCTACCGTAGGCTCACTACGAGCAACATGTACCTGAGAACCTTCAGTGGTACGTTGGCTCTGGTTGCCCGGTAAACCGGTTATATTGTTAATTGCCATGATGAGACTCCTTTTATATCTCTACCTGCGGTATCGGCCGGCATGGATAAAACTTTAGCACCAAAAAACACTACTTATCATACTACAATCGTACCTGCACCAAGCCAGGCGCCAACACCACGCCTTCCACGTCCCGTCCGGAAGACAGATTCCGCACCCGTATGAGCTCACCCTTGGCGCCATCGGTCATGGCCCGCCCCTCCATACGCACCTCAATTCCATCAAGCTGGCCAAGTATAGTAACTTTCTCGCCGCGATGAATAGTTATTGGTGCCTGCAGCAAGCCCGCATGCAATACCATGCCAGAGGCTACTGATCGCTTCAAAACCATGCCGTCAATCTCCTTGAAATCAGATAAATACCCAAGATTGAGACGAGTTATATCCTGTTCCACCAGTTCCACGTCAGCGCGACTCAGTACCGTACCACGTGGCAATGGTCGGCCAGCTGTCAAGACCCGCTTAAGCAAGGCGACATTTGCCTGCACATAGATTGTCCACGCGACAGGTGCGGAACAACGCACGCCGACCACAGCCGCACCTGTCGTCCGTTGTCCTGGCGATGTAAAGGCCTCCAGAGGATCTGCACAAGCTGCCAGCCGTAGACGTGGATCCGGGGACGTTATAGTGATTTCAATCTGGTAAGGCCCCGTTATTTGCTGCTCCTGCAGATACTGACTGACGGTCTGCTCTATTGCAGCCAGGGATTGCAAGGTTTCCATTTGCGCTTGCACTGGTGACGTGCAACTCAACATAAGAGCCAGCAAAAATATCAGACGCCAAAATCCTGACGTGACACTCGCCGAAATATATCTGACTTGGTGTGCTGCTAAAAAAACCATTTCTTTACCAAAATTAGCCGGTTAGCGTATATACTTAGTTGCCGACAGTAATTTGCTGGCATAAATTAAACACAAATTATCATCAGGCATTTAAAACAAGCAAAATATATGCCACACACTTTAGCTGCAGCGACTATCTGCCAGAATCGGCTCGGGGGAAATTTCGCCGGAGTGTGTAAGAGCAAACACTGTTTTTCAGGCAGCCCTTAAGTGATTGAAAAAAATACCGACATAACTAATATCCTTAATCGCAGAGCCAAATGGAGAGAATACTGAAATGGCTGGTGTACTAGAAGGCGTAAACCAACGTACCCGTCTGGCTGGTCACAACCGCCTTGAGCTATTGATGTTTTGCCTGGGTAACAAACAGCGCTTTGGCATCAATGTCTTCAAGGTGCAAGAGGTCATTCAGTGTCCACCGCTAACCAAGGTACCACACGCACATCCGGTGGTACGTGGTGTAGCCACCCTGCGCGGCAAGACCATCACCATCATGGATTTAGCACAGGCTATCGGGCGACGACCCATCGCCGATCTCTCCAAGGCCTTCATCATCATCACCGAATACAATCGAGCCGTGCAGGGTTTTCTGGTCAGCAGTGTGGATCGCATCGTCAACATGAACTGGGAGGAAATCCTGCCTCCACCCAAAGGCAGCGGTAGTAACTACATGACCGCCGTCACACGGGTCGAGAATGAGCTGGTGGAAATAATCGATGTAGAAAAGGTCATGGCTGAAATTGTTCATGTCGACGGCACCGTTGCCAGCAACATCATCGAGGACAGTATCGACAGTCTGGGCGGCAAGAAACATCACGTCCTCGTGGCCGACGATTCCAGTGTTGCACGCAACCAAATCAAACGCACGCTTGATCAGCTGGGTATAGAAACCATCCTCGCAAAAGACGGTCGCGAGGCTCTCGAAATGCTACGCAGCATGGCAACAAGCGATATTCCCATAACAGAACAACTCAGCATGATCATCTCTGATATAGAAATGCCTGAAATGGATGGCTACACGCTGACCTCACAAATTCGCGCCGACAACCAACTCAAGGATCTTTATATCATCCTGCACACATCACTTAGCGGTGTCTTCAACAACTCACTGGTGGAAAAAGTAGGCGCCAATAAATTTATCGCCAAATTCAAACCGGACGAACTGGCCAATGCAGTTATCGAACAACTGAAAAACTTACGCTAGACATATAATAACCAATGTTCGATACGCACCTTTGCCAGGTATCAAAATAGATACCATGCACCAACTTTGTCAGGTTTAATACGTGCCAATTACATCCATTACCAACAGCGAATATGAAGAATTCCGCTACTTCCTTGAGGAGGCCAGCGGCATAGTCCTGGGCGATAACAAGCACTACCTGATCACCAGCCGACTAACGCGGCTGTTGCGTGAATTCGAGATCGGTTCACTTGGTGAGCTGCTTAAGCAATTGAAACAAAAGCACAACAACGCACTACGCGAAAAAATCATCAATGCCATGACCACCAACGAGACCATGTGGTTTCGTGATCGTTATCCTTTCGAGATCCTCAGCAATACCCTGCTGCCTGAATTCAGCAGTCAGAAAGCCCGTCAACTCCGCATCTGGTCAGCTGCCTGTTCCTCTGGGCAGGAGCCATACTCGATCAGCATGTCGATCCATGAATACATGGCCAGCAAGCCAGGCTCGCTCACCAGCAACATCCAGATAGTGGCTACTGATATCGCCTCCTCGGTACTCAAGGAAGCGGCCACCGCCCAGTACGACAAAATGTCCATCACCAGAGGCATAGGCGAGGATCGTGTCAAACGATTTTTTATCCAGAAGGGAGACACCTGGGAGGTAAAGCCGGAAATTCGCAACAGGGTAAGTTTCCGCGAACTTAATCTGATGCAAAGCTATGCTGCTCTAGGCAAGTTCGATATTGTGTTCTGCCGCAACGTGCTGATCTATTTCTCTTCCGATCTAAAAAAAGACATACTCACGCGCATCGCGCAAAGCCTGAATCCACGTGGCTATCTGTTTCTTGGTGGCTCTGAATCACCCACCAGCTATGTCGATATGTACGAAATGATACGCACGACCAACGGTGTTGTTTATCGTCTCAAAGATGGTTATCGCTAGTCCATAAATCCCCACATTATGGCGCGAGAAAAACTCAGCCATGTACTGATTGCAGAACCCCGATTGGCGGCAACATTTGCATGCAAAATACCCTGGTCAATCCCATTCCCATGCTGTAACAACGATGTTGTGACCAGTCACTCCCTCTCCCCCGGCCCCTCTCCCGCAAGCGGGAGAGGGGAACTTTAATGTAGGGCGCAATAACCAACGGGCATTGCGCCGGATGTAGATGCTCCTCCAGCTGATGTTTTGTTCCAACTGGTGTCTGTGTCTATTGTGACGTTAAGCCATCAAGCAAGCGCTCGACTCAGAACCGTCATTCCCGCGCAGGCGGGAATCCAGAAAAAACTGCTTTTTGGTTAAAAAGTAATCAAGAATGATTTTGTCCTGAGCGATGAATTATAAGGGCTGTTTTTGCCATCAACGCCCCGCTTTGCTATAACTAAAGCTGCACTTGTTCGTCAGCCATGTCCAAGCTCATGGTTATACAACCTTAGGTTACATAACCACATCTGCGACAACATCATGATCATCTGTCGCCGTTGGTAAATGAATAAGTATAAGGATTCGAAACATGGCAAAAGCAACTCAGGTAACCGACAGTGCCCACCCGCTGATATTCGGTGAAGTGTTATACGACTGCTTCCCTGATGGCAGTCAAGTATTGGGTGGTGCGCCTTTCAATGTAGCCTGGCATCTACAAGGATTTGGTCTCGCTCCCTTGCTGCTCTCACGCGTCGGCACAGACGCAGTCGGCGATAAGGTCATCACACAAATGCACGCCTGGGGCATGGACACCTCGCTCATGCAGCATGACAAAGAGCACGCCACTGGTATTGTCACCATCACTATGCAAGGCACTCAACATAGCTTCGAGATCAAGCCTGATCAGGCCTACGACCATATCGACCAGACCCAAGCTGCTGCTGCCTTGCGCGAAAAACAAATCAGCCTGCTCTATCATGGCAGTTTGGCCATGCGCGGCATTATTTCGCGCCAAACGCTGCACTGGCTACGCAATAAATTAAACACAACGCCTCTATTTATCGACATCAATCTGCGCGCCCCATTCTGGCAGGCTGATGCCGTGCGCGGGATAATCCAGCATGCGGCATGGGTGAAGCTCAATGAAGATGAATTGCAGGCGCTATCTGCAAACAATGCTAACGACAACTACGCTGCTCAGCAATTTGCCAAACAACATAATATCAACCACCTGCTCCTCACCCGTGGAGCAGATGGCGCCCTGCTGGTAGATGGTGATGCACTACATGAATCGCCCGCTGCACCTGTAGCCAATCTCGTCGACACCGTTGGCGCTGGCGATGCTTTTACTGCAGTCATGCTTTATGGGCTTGCCAGAACATGGCCACTGCCACGCACGCTGTGTCATGCCAGTGAATTTGCCGCTGCAATATGCACACAACGCGGCGCAATCAACCATGACCAATCTTTTTACGACAACTTCATCAAACGTTGGGAGGATTTAAGTCATCGCTACTGAAAATGGTTTGTACATTGTACTAATCAGTGTGCATGGTCTTATTCGTGGCCACGATCTTGAGCTTGGCCGGGATGCCGATACCGGTGGCCAAACAAAATACGTCGTTGAGCTGGCGCGCGCATTGGCCGAGCATCCGGATGTTGCCCGCGTAGATCTGCTTACCAGACAAGTACATGATGCCAAGGTATCACCAGATTACGCTGTGCAGCATGAGCCATTAGCAGACAAAGCCAACATCGTTCGCCTGTTGTTTGGTCCACGCCGTTATTTGCGCAAGGAAGTGCTCTGGCCTCACCTGGACTCTATGGCCGATAGAGCGCTGCAACACATCCGTCACATTGGCCGCGTGCCAGACATTATTCACAGCCACTATGCCGATGCCGGCTATGTTGGTTCAGTCCTCGCCTGCACGTTGGGGGTGCCACTAATTCATACCGGCCATTCCCTCGGGCGCGAAAAACAGCGACGTCTGCTCGATCAAGGCATGGCCGCGCAGCAGATCGAAACACAATATAAAATCACCCAGCGCATCGAGGCTGAAGAGATCGCCATGGATGTCTCCAGCCTGGTAATTGCCAGCACACGTCAGGAAGTGGAACAGCAATACAGCCAATATGCCAATTACCAACCACGCAACATGCAGGTCATTCCGCCAGGCACAGACCTCAGTCGCTTTCATCCACCACGCGGCAAAGTCATTGACACACCGTTCCAACAGGAACTACAGCGTTTCCTGTCCAAACCACGCAAGCCCATGCTACTGGCTGTCTCGCGTGCCGATGAACGCAAAAATATCGCCACGCTGTTACATGCCTATGGCGAAAACGAGGCCCTGCAACAGGCTGCCAACCTGGTCATCGTCGCTGGTAACCGCGATGACATCAACCAACTCGACAAGGGGCCGCGCCGTGTCCTCACAGAACTGCTATTGTTAATAGATAAATATGATCTGTACGGGCGCATTGCCTATCCAAAACATCACCATTCCGACGACATACCCGCGCTTTATCGCCTGGCCGCGCGCAGCCGTGGTGTATTCATCAACCCTGCCCTGACAGAGCCATTCGGGCTCACGCTGATCGAGGCTGCTGCCAGCGGGTTGCCCACCGTCGCCACCGAAGATGGAGGCCCGCGTGACATCCTCGCGCACTGTAAAAATGGACTGCTGATAGATCCATTGAACGCTACAGAAATGGGCACGGCACTGCTTGCTGCGATCAGTGATCACAAGCGCTGGCGCAACTGGGCCAATAACGGTCTCAAAGGCGCCCACCGCTACTACTCATGGAATTCACACGTGAACAAATATATTAAAGCCATACACCGCCTGCTGAGCAAGGCGACCAAAAACCCCTGGATACGTGCAGGTAAAAGCCGTCTGCCGACTATCAAGCGTATCTTTGTCTGCGATATTGACAATACCCTGCTGGGTGATCAATCTGCGCTGGCGGAACTCATGGCCAAAATCAATGACGACCCGGCACTGGGTTTTGGTGTCGCCACTGGCCGCCACTTAAGCAGCGCACTCAAGATCCTCGCGGCGAACAATGTGCTGACCCCTGATGTACTCATCACCTCGGTCGGCGCGGAAATCCACTATGGTCGGCAACTACGCCCTGATACAGACTGGCAGCGTCATATTGATCATCGCTGGCAACGGGAGCGCCTGGAAGAACTTATGCGCAATATCCCCGGCCTGCGTCTGCAACCCAAAGAAAATCAGCGTCGCCACAAACTGAGCTACTACATCGATCCAGACAAGGCCCCGCCAATCCGTGAACTGAAACGCCAACTGCGCCAGCACAATCTATCAGCAAACTTGATCTACTCACACCAGGCCTACCTCGACCTGTTGCCCATTCGCGCCTCGAAGGGACAGGCTGTGCGTTATCTCGGCAACAAGTGGGGAATCAACCCGCAAAATATGCTGGTTGCCGGTGACTCCGGTAACGATACTGAAATGCTGCGTGGTGACACCCTTGGGGTGGTTGTGGGTAACTACAGCTCTGAGCTAAAGCCGCTACAGGGCGAACCACTGATTTATTTTGCCACAGGACACTACGCCAGAGGCGTGCTGGAAGGACTGGAGCATTACGAATTTCTCACCAACCCAACCACTGCCACAGATGGAGAAACAGCGTGACCCACTTGCTTGATGAATTTTTGCAACAACACCACGACTCCGTGCATGCATTGTTTCGCCACTATCTGAATTTGGCCCGGCCTTTTCTCTTGCGCTCTGAACTGCGCGAGGAATTCGAGCAATTCTGCAGCAGTCATGAACTGCTGGAACTGACCCACTCCGAGCTTGGCCGACTGATTGCCGTCAGTCAGGAAGCTGCCATGGCAACACCCTGGCTATACATCGCTGTACGCATCGACATCGCCCGTTGGAACTACCTGCGTTTTCATGCCGAAACCCTGCAATATGAATTCATTACCGTAGCTGACTACCTGGCCTTCAAGGAACAACTGCGCACAGGTCGCAGCCCTGATCAGGAGCATGTGATTGAACTGGACTTCGGGCCATTCAATCGTGAATTTCCCAAGTTGCAGGAAGCGCGCTCCATCGGCCGTGGCGTTGAATTTCTCAATCGGCGCCTGTCCAGCCAGTTATTTCAGGAATTGAACAAAGACAAAGGCAAGGATCTGGGCGACAAGAGATTACTGAGCTTTCTCAGTGTGCACCAATATCGCAATCAGCAACTGATGCTCAACGACCGCATCAAGGATGTTGCTGGCCTGCGTACTGCCCTGCGACAGGCGAGCAGACTGCTGACCAAACAGGATGGGGCAAGTGAGTGGGATGACGTAGGCCATAGCCTGCAACAACTTGGCTTTGAGCCTGGCTGGGGACGCACAGCAGCACAGATAAGCACAGCCTTTGAACTCTTGATGGACATCCTGGAAGCACCCTCACCGGAAGCCATCGAGCGATTTCTTGGCCGTATCCCGATGATCTTCAGCCTGGCGATAATTTCGCCACACGGCTATTTTGGCCAGTCAAATGTACTGGGCCTGCCCGACACCGGCGGCCAGGTGGTATATATCCTCGATCAAGTGCGGGCGCTGGAACGAGAGATGCGTCATCGCCTCCATGAGCAGGGCCTGGATATCCAGCCACAAATTCTCATCATCACTCGCCTAATCCCGGAGGCTGGCGAGACCAGCTGCGACCAACCAATCGAGCCGGTCATCGGCACCGAAGGAGTACGCATCCTGCGCGTTCCCTTTCGCAACGAAACCGGCGACATCATCCCGCACTGGATTTCACGTTTTGAAATTTGGCCTTATCTGGAGCGCTTTGCCCTGGAAGCCGAAAAGACCATCCTCGCTGAACTTGGCTCGCGGCCCGACCTCATCATTGGCAATTATTCCGATGGTAACCTGGTTGCCACATTGCTGGCGCAACGTCTGCAAGTAACCCAATGCGGCATTGCACACGCGCTGGAAAAAACCAAATATCTTTACTCCGATCTCTACTGGCAGGACAATGAAGAACACTATCACTTCTCCTGCCAATTCACCGCCGATCTCATCGCCATGAACGCTGCGGATTTCATCATCACCAGCACCTACCAGGAGATTGCGGGCACGCATGAAAGCGTCGGCCAATATGAAAGCTACACATCCTTCACCATGCCCGGGCTTTATAGGGTAGTCAATGGCATCGATGTTTTCGATCCGAAATTTAATATCGTCTCACCAGGCGCTGATGCAGATATCTTTTTCTCCTATCAGGAGCAACCGCGCCGCCGCTACAGCCTGCATGACGAAATAAATGAACTAGTGTTTGGCCCGCCTGATGAGGCAGCACGCGGCCAGCTGCAACAGCCAGATAAACCCCTGTTATTCACCATGGCGCGGCTTGACCACATCAAGAACATCACCGGCCTGGTGGAATGGTATGGTGCCAACGAGAAACTGCGCGAGCAGGCCAATCTGCTGGTCATCGCTGGACATACCGATCCGGGTAAATCATATGATGTAGAAGAACAGCAGCAAATCGAACGCATGCACAAGTTGTTCGACCAGTATGGTTTGGATAGCCAGGTGCGTTGGCTCGGTCGCCATCTTGATAAACCACTGACTGGCGAACTCTACCGCTACATCGCCGACCACCGCGGCGCATTTGTCCAACCGGCACTGTTTGAGGCCTTCGGCCTGACAGTCATCGAAGCGATGGCCTCTGGTCTGCCTACCTTTGCCACCTGCTATGGCGGCCCACTGGAAATCATCAAGGATGGTCTTTCAGGCTTTCACATCGATCCAAACCATGGCACTGAGGCAGCTGATCGCATAGCCGGGTTTTTCCAGCGATGCCAGAGCGAGCCTGCTTATTGGGAACAGATCTCCCGCGCCGCAATCGAGCGTGTCAACAGCCGTTACACCTGGGAACTCCACGCAGACCGTCTGCTGACGCTATCATGCATTTATGGCTTCTGGAAATATGTTACCAACCTCGAACGCGATGAAAACCGCCGTTACCTGGAAATGTTCTACGGCCTGCAATTCCGCCCACTCGCCGCACTGATTGTTTAAGTTGGGCCGAAGAACAAGACCCAACTACCAAACTATGTCTGATGGCATACATGAATGTTGGGCATCTTCCGTCTGCCCGATTTTGCATGCTGCCTAATGTCGATTATTTGAATCAATGACAGCTACTGGAGAGGCCGCCACAACCTTGTGGCTGCGTAGCTGACCTCATATGCAGAGAGACCTTTCGATCCAGAAAACATCATTCAGCGAAGAGCACAAAAGGCTTACGCTAAAGCAAAGTATCTACAAGTGAGATACTATTCTCACGCCCTGATGAACCATGCTGGTTAAACTTGTCCACCAATAAAAACTTCACCACAAGAGCACACCATGAAGATCACTTTTTTCAGCGCCCAACCCTATGATCGAGAAGTTTTTTACCAGCACCATGCTGACACACGACTTGAACTGATTTTTCTTGAAGAAAGACTCAATGACCACACCGCCACTTTAGCCAGGGGCAGCGAAGTTGTCTGTGTATTTGTCAACGATGTCCTGGATGCGGCTAACATAAAGCAACTTGCCGAGATGGGTATAAAACTAATCACCCTGCGCTGCGCCGGCTTCAACAATGTTGACCTCAAAGCCGCATGCGCCAACGATATTAAAGTTACTCGCGTCCCTGCCTATTCACCAAATGCAGTCGCCGAACACGCGCTGGCGATGCTCATGACCCTAAATCGCAAAACCCACAAAGCATACAACCGCGTACGCGAACAAAATTTTTCCTTGAATGGTCTACTCGGTTTTGATGTCTGCAAAAAAACTATAGGCGTTATCGGCACCGGCAACATCGGCACTGTCTTCTGCCAAATAATGCACGGCTTTGGCAGCAAAATTCTCGCCTGCGATCCATACCCAAATACTCAAATAGAAAAGCTGGGCATATCATATGTTTCCCTGGATGAAATCTTCGCTGAATGCGACATCATCTCACTGCACTGCCCCTTGAATGAGGCCACTCACCACATAATCAACGCGGCCACCATCAACAAGATGAAAAATGGAGTCATGTTGATCAACACCAGTCGTGGCGGGCTGATAGATACACATTCCGTTATCGCCAGCTTAAAATCAGGTCACATAGGCTGTCTTGGTATCGATGTCTATGAACAGGAAGAACATCTCTTCTTCCAGGATCTTTCCGAACAGGTCATCCTCGATGACCAAATCACCAGACTGATAGGTTTCCAGAATGTCCTGATTACTGCCCATCAAGGCTTCTTTACAAAAGAAGCCATAAATGAAATTGCCCAAACCACCTTCACCAATATCAGCAGCTTTCTCGATGACAAAAAGCTGGAAAACGAGATCAAATATTGCGGTTGAATTTGCACCAACAGCAAACTCACATTTTTTACCATTGATTCCGTTTGCACGTGAATGACGGATCAAGGTAAAACGCAACTCCTCCCCTCGCCCGCTTGTGGTATTGACGGATCAGAGTAAAACGCAGCTCCTCCCCTCGCCCGCTTGCGGTATTGACGGATCAGAGTAAAACGCAGCTCCTCCCCTCGCCCGCTTGTGGTATTGACGGATCAGAGTAAAACGCAGCTCCTCCCCTCGCCCGCTTGTGGTATTGACGGATCAGAGTAAAACGCAGCTCCTCCCCTCGCCCGCTTGCGGGATGTAGTGGCATAGTGAATTTAGCCACCTAATTAGAGGTGCTACCATGCACCAGTCAAGCAATTAGGTGACCGTATGAAAACAAGACCAAACCGTAATTTTAGCCCTGAGTTCAGGTTCGAAGCAG
>Ga0265293_10003338_pt1 | contig 29941 bp, 17 predicted proteins | sample Munlanlewell138R_FD_192505 | JGI IMG/M metagenome (GOLD analysis project Ga0265293, IMG submission 192505) | Leachate microbial communities from a municipal landfill in Southern Ontario, Canada - Leachate well 138R | ecosystem: Engineered > Solid waste > Landfill > Unclassified | place: Canada... | reverse complement strand
TTAGAAATCGATGACGTATTGCTGATTATCGTCAGGGTTGGCGATCAGGTCGCAAACCATGGCCGTATCAGCGGGGGGCTGCTGCTCGAAGGTCTCGACCGGGATCAGACCGCCGTTCTCGACCCGCGCGATGTGCACGTCCATCGTGGTGTGATGGGTCTTCGGATCGATGGTGACGCGGCCGCTCGGGGCATCGAGCGAAATGCCGGTTTCCAGCGCCTCGATCACCTTCATGCGGTCGACGCTGCCGGCCTTCTCCACCGCTGCGGCCCAGAGCCTGAAGCCCTGATAGGCACCCATGCCAAGCTCGGTTATGTAGGGATAGTCGGCGCCGAAGCGGGCGTGGAAATCGGCCACGAACTTCTTGTTGATCTCGTTGTCCAGCTCCTGAAGATAGTTCTGGCAGACCATGATGCCGTTCGACTCTTCCGGCGTCAGGATCACATGCTCGTTGCCGCCGGCGAAGGTGGTGGACGACATCGGGATCTTGCCGAGCATGCCGGCCGCCTTCCACTGGCGGTAGAAGGAGATGTGGGCGCCGCCCACCAGAGCCGACCACACATAATCCGGCCGGGCCGCCTGGATCTTGGAGATCGAGGTCTTGAAGTCGGTCACGTCCATGGGGAAGAACTCGACGCCCAGAACCTCGCCGCCATTGTCGGCGGTGTACTTCTTTACCCAGTCGGTGATGATCTGGCCGTAATTGTAGTCGGCCGCAACGATGTAGACCTTGCCGCCATGCTTCTTCCCCGAATAGTTGACGAGCTTCTCGACCGTCTGGCCGGGCGTCACGCCGGTGGCAAACATGTTGCGGTCGCAGACGCCGCCTTCATACTGGTTGGCATAGAAGTAGAGCGTGTTGAACTGGCGCATGATCGGGCGCACCACTTCGCGCGAGGCCGACGTGATGCCGGCAAACACCACTGCCGGCTTGTCCGACAGCGCGGCCTGACGGGCGAACTGCGCGTAAAGCTGCATGTTCGTCTGCGGGTCATAGACGTTCAGCTTGAGCTGGCGGTTCAGCAGGCCGCCCTTCGCGTTCTGCTCATCGACGGCGAAGCGCAGCGCGTCGACAATCGGCTGACCGTAGGATTCCAGGCCGCCCGACTGGTCATAAAGCGCCGAGATGGTGATCGGCCCTTCCTGCGCGGCAAGGCGGGATGCAAAGGTCATGGCGGAGGCAGCACCAATGGCGCCCAGCGCCTGTCGGCGGGTCAGTTTCATGTCATCTCCCTGAAGTTGAATGGCCATTGCGCGCACTGACCCTCAAGGAAACAGGCGACAACCCGGCGCGGGGCCGGAGCAGATGGCTGTGAATGTGGTTAGGATGAAACCGCGCCAACACCTTTGTCGACGTCTGAGGTGGAAGGCCTGATCCGCGGCATTCTTGGCGCGGGGCTGAAATTCCACATTGGTTCCAGTTAAGATGATAAATATGTCGTGACACGCTGTAAAGCTCACGACGTGATTTTCTCCACCGGTTCCTCAGCCTTCGATTATTCGGGAACCGCACTCCGACGCAGTCTGGATCTGCGTGGAGATTAAATCTCCATGAATTCCAATGTCTTATGTCAAACACAAGCGCTCATGCACAAAGGCTTTCTACGGAAGCCGGATGTGTTCAGGGTTTCCATCTTAAGTCAGTTTCGTGCGAACGAACTGGATTGGCCGACGAGGAAACGGTTCCGATCGGCCCGCGGCCGGGGCCGTATTGGGAATCCGATATTCGGCGCGGTTCGGGATTCTCACTGAACCATCTGATGCGCAAAGCAGCCTGAATCTGCGATCGAACTGCTTCCCCCCTGACTGTATTGTCCGGTTGGATTGTCTACCCGACAAAATATCGGCCCTGTTCGCCGAACGGCAAAGATGCCTCGTAAGCCGCGCTTTCATGTGCGTGGCTGCGGGGCATTTTCTTTTTGGGGGGATTGTTTGAAACGCCGCGTCGAAATCGGTATTCTGTACTCGCGTTCCGGCAACTATCGGCTCGTGTCCGATGCGTGTCGGGCGGGAGCCTTGGCGGCAATCGCGGACATCAATGGCGATCCGTCCATTCCGGCCCTGTTTTCGCCTGTGAAATACGATCCGCAGGGCAATGCCGACGGCTATGCTTCCGGATGTGCGGAAATTCTGCAAGGCAGCAGCGCAAGGCATATCATTGGCTGCGTCACTTTGTGGAGCCGCAAGGAAGTGATTCCGGTTCTCGAACGCTTCGGCGGCACACTGTGGTATGCTTGTCCCTACGAGGGTTTTGAGACCAGCGATCATGTTGTCTACATGCACGCATGCCCCAATCAGCAATTGCTGCCTCTGTTTTCCCACGTCGTGCCTCGCTTCGGCGCCGACGTTTTCCTGCTCGGCTCCAACTACATCTGGGGATGGGAGATGAATCGCGTAGCGCGCGACCTGATCGCCGATGCCGGCGGGGACGTGCGCGGTGAACGCTACCTGCCGCTCGGCGAGACGGAGGTTGCCCGGTTGATCGAAGAGATCCGCGCCACCCGGCCGGATTTCGTCTTCAACAACCTGATCGGCTCATCCTCCTATGCCTTTCTCAAGGCCTATGCGGAGCTTGGACGCGAGGATGAGCATTTTCTGCCGCATCATTGCCCGGTTGTTTCGTGCAACCTGACCTAATGCGAGCTGGAAGCGATCGGAGATGGGCACGCGCGATCAGGTGTTTTCCAATCCCGCGCATCCCTATACCCGGCGTCTGATCGAAGCGGTGCCGAGGCCGGATCCGGAGCGCCGGCGCGCGCATTTCGCCCGCATGGACGGCGAGATCCCGAGCCCGACGCGCGCCGTTGGCGACGAGCCTCAGCGCGTAACACTGCGCGACATCGGCGGCGGCCATCTGGTCGCCGCCTGATCTCGTTGGCACTGGCATGTTCCCATGCCAGTCCGCTTGCGGAGCGGACCCGGAGATAGCAGCCGGACGTTTCAGTCGTCCTCGAAGTCGCCGAACACGTCCTGCAGGCGGGTGAGCATTTCCACCCGCTGGTCCACCTTGTCGCCAAGCACCACGATAATGTTCGACAGCAGCAGGTCGATGACCGCCATGATCGTCGCCGAGCCGTCCCAGAGAGGCCCGTGAGGTCCGGGGATGATCAGCGCGATGTCGGAGGCCTCTTTTGCCCACGGACAGAACTCATCGGTGAGCAGGATTACCTTCACGCCGGACCTGCGCGCTTCCAGCGCCAGCGGCAGAGCCTTGGCGGCAAAGCGCCGGGCTTCGATCAGGAACAGCACCCGCCCTTCAACGGAGCCGTCCAGAACCTCCGAATAGGTGCCGTTGAGACCGTCCACATAGCGCACCCGGGGGCGGGCGTAGGAGAGCTGCGCCGCCATGTATTCCGCAGTGCCACGGATGTTCTGATAGGCGGCGACATACACTTCGGAAGCTCCGATAAGCGTGTCCACGCAGGCCTGCCAGTCGGGAGAAATGGTGACCTCATACACCTGACGCAGATTGTCGATCTGCTGGTTGATCAGCCGCGCCAGCAGCTTGCCTTCGCGAATATCGGCCTGAAGAACATCCACCTCGCCCTTGACCTGCCAGGCAGGGTTGGAACGGGCGAGGCGCAGTTCCTGCTTGAGCGGCTCCAGACCGTCGAAGCCGATACGGCGCAGGAACCTGCCGACGGTCATCGGGCTGACACCGACCTTCGCGGCGATCGAACGCGCCGTTTCGAACGGCAGCTCGGCCAGATGCCGTTCCAGATACTGGGCCAGAAGCTTGTCGGATTTCGACCGGCGAACGTCGTCGCTGGCCAGCAGTTCGAGGATCGCTTTGGACATGGTCCTCCGTCGGGATCTGCTGCCCCGCGAGTGCGGGGCAGGAAGCCGGTCCTGTTTACTGCGCGGTCTTGATCCGCGTCCAGAGCCGGTCGTACTGGCGGATGTCCTTGCCGATATCCTCGAAGATCTGCAGACGCTTCATGGTTTCGGGCGGCGGATTGATTTCCTCGCTGTTCTTTATGTTGTCCGGCGTCAAAGCCCGCGCCTTCATGTTCGCCGTGCCGTTGGTCTGCTGGGCCATGTTGAGGGCGGGGATTTCCGGCTGCGTGTAGAACTGCATGAACTTCAGCGCATTTTCCTTGTTGGGCGCGGTTTTCAGAACGCAGATGTTCTCCTGATACATCGTCGCCCCTTCCTCGGGAATGACGTAGCCCAGATCCTTCGGATTGTCGAACACATCGATCATCGAGCCGATGAAATAATGTGCCGCCGCAACATCGCCGGAGCCCACCATCGGCCGCGATTCATAGGTGAAGGCAGCCACATATGGCTTCATGGCAATGATCGTATCGGCAGCCTGCTGAAGCTCGGCCGGATCGGTGGAGTTGACGCTGTGCCCGTTGAGCATCAGCCCGACACCCATCACCTCGCGCACATCGTCGAGCAGAGCGAATTTCAGCCCTTTGGCCTTCACCGTTTCGATCAGGTCGTGCCAGCCGGTGATGTCCTTGCCGAGCACCTTGCGGTTGTACATGATGCCAACCGAACCCCATGCGTAGGGAAGGCAATATTCCCCGTTGGGATCGCTCTTCGCCCGCAGAAAGGCGGGATCAATGTTCGCGAACCCCTCATACTGGTTGATATCGGTCTTCTCCAGGAGGTCCAGCTTGGACATGATCTCCTGCATATGGACCGAAGGAAACACGATGTCATAGCCGGTCGCGCCGCCCTGAATCTTGGCCAGCATTTCCTCATTGGAAGCATAGGTGGACAGGTTCACCTTGATGCCCGTTTCATCCTCGAAACGCTTCAGAACGGCAGGATTGATGTATTCGCCCCAATTGTAGATGTTCAGGTCCGCCGCCAGCGAACCGGCTGCCGATACGGCAAGCACCGAACCGGCCAGCACCGTTGCGCGCAACGCCCTGCGCAGAATGTTTCCCATCTTGACCATGGATATTCTCCTCTTTGCCCTGCGGCTCCAGTGACTGGCTCCGCGATCTGTCCCTCTTGTTCAAAGTCCGGTTTCTTGCGCCCGTTGACTTCTGTCAAAAAAAGATATCCAAATCTCAAATCTAAGCAAGCGTTACTTCTATAACAAAAACGCAAGGGGAATGACTGATGTCGGAATCCATCGTCGAGCTTGTCGGCGCGCGGAAGGTCTTCACCTCTCCGGAAGGCGCGGAGGTGAAGGCACTCGACAGCATCGACATGCAGGTCTGCCGCAACGAATTTCTCACGCTGCTGGGGCCTTCGGGATGCGGTAAGACCACGATGCTGCAATCGATCGGCGGATTCGTGCGGCTGGATTCAGGAACCATCAGCATCGATGGGGTTGACGTGACGCAGACCCCGCCGCATCGGCGGCCGGTCAACACCGTGTTCCAGAGTTATGCCCTGTTTCCGCATATGTCTGTGGGGCAGAATGTGGGCTATGCGCTGGAAGTGCGCGGCGTTGCGCAGGCGGAACGGCGCTGGCAGGTTGGTGAAGCGCTGGCGATGGTCGGCCTCGGCGGGCTTGAACAGCGGCGCCCCAACCAGTTGTCCGGCGGCCAGCAGCAGCGTGTGGCGCTTGCCCGCGCAATCGTGGCGCGGCCGAAGCTCCTGCTTCTTGATGAGCCGCTTTCGGCGCTCGACCGCAATCTGCGCCATTCCATGCAGATCGAACTGAAGACGCTGCAGGCGGAACTCGGCATATCCTTCGTGTTCGTCACCCATGATCAGGAAGAAGCGCTCACCATGTCGGATCGCATCGCCGTTCTGCGCGATGGCCGCATCCAGCAAATCGCGCCGCCTCGTCAGATATACGATCAGCCGGGCAATGCCTTTGTCGCCGGCTTCATCGGTGCCAGCAACCTCTTCGAGGGTCAGATCGGCGACGATGTGCTGGCGCTAGACGATGGCGAGGTGCTGCATCTGGCGGGGCAGGGCGGGGACCGCTCAGGTCGCGCCATTGCCATCATAAGGCCGGAGCAGTTCACGCTTGCTTCCGCAACGGATGAACGCCCCACGCTGGAGGCGACCGTCGATCAGATCATCTTCGTCGGTGCGGGCTTCGAACTCTATCTGCGCACGAAGAGCGGTCGCCGCATCTCCGTCGCGGCCCCGGCATCTGCGCGCGACGCCGTGGCAAGGGCAGAAACGCTGCGCCAGGCGCACCTTGCCTACGATCCTCTCCACCTGCATCTGATGCCTGCGGAAGGGAAGGGTTAGCCACATGTCCGCTCCGCTTCGCGAACGTCTTCAGCTCGGGCTTCTGCTCGGTCCCGCCTCCATTTTCCTCGCCATCTTCTTTCTGGTGCCGCTCGGCATCATGGTGGTCACCTCCTTCCTCGCCCCCGGCCTTTATGGCGGGGTGGAATGGGAGTTCTATCCGCATAATTTCGGCCGCATACTGGGCTTCGCGGACCCCGCCTTCGAGGAATTCGACCCGGTCTATCTGGAGATTTTCCTGCGCTCGATGCGCATCGCGGCCATGACGGTTCTGGCCACATTGCTGGTCTGCTACCCGGCCGCCTTCTGCATCAGCATGATGTCGCAATGGTGGAAGAATTTCTGCCTGTTCCTGATCGCGCTGCCCTTCTTCACCAGCCTGATCGTGCGGCTTTTCGTGTGGGTTCTCATCCTGCGCCAGTCCGGCCCGATCAACGACGTGCTGCTGTCGCTCGGCCTGATCGAACGGCCGCTGGAGATGATCTACACCGAAGGGGCGATCATCCTCGGCCTGGTCTATATCTTCGTGCCGTTCATGTTCATGCCCGTCTACGCCAGCGTCGAGAAGCTGGACTGGTCGCTGGTGCGGGCGTCGCAGGATCTGGGCGCCGGTCCCATCCGCACATTCATGCGGGTCATCCTGCCGCTGACAGCGCCGGGCATCATCGGAGGCTCGGTCATCGTCTTCATTCCGGCTCTCGGAAATTTCGTGGTTCCGGCCATTCTCGGCGGCGCCAAGGTGATGATGCTGGGCAATCTCATCGAGCAGCAGTTCCTGTCGGCGCGCAACTGGCCTTTCGGCTCGGCGCTGGCGATGCTGGTGATGAGCGTCATGCTGATCGTGATGATGGGGTTCGTGCTGATTTCCGGACGCCGCAAGGGGAGGGGAGCATGAGGTTGTTTTCAAACCTGCTCAGGCCCGGCCTGATCTTCTACACCATGCTGTTCTTCGCCTTCATCTACCTGCCGCTGGCGCTGATCACCGTTTACTCGTTCAACGCAAATCCCGTGGACATGATGACGTGGACCGGCTTCACCACCGAATGGTACTGGCAGGTGCTTGGCTTCCGCACCACCGTTTCCGAAACGTCGATGTACATCGAATCGACGGGACAACTGATCGCGGCGCTGCGCAACAGCCTGATCATCGCCGGCAGCACCACGCTTATCGCCACCATTCTGGGAACCGCGCTTGCTCTGGCGCTCTACCGCTATGATTTTTACGGCGCGCGGCTCTACCGGGTTCTGATGTTCATGCCGATGCTGGTTCCAGACATCGTGCTCGGCATCGCGCTGCTCATCTTCTTCGTCAATGCCGGCATTTCGCTGGGCATCGCCACCATCATCATCGGCCAGTGCACCTTCCTCATCGCCTATGTCTTCATCGTGGTGTCCAGCCGTCTGGCCGGCATGGACCGCAGCCTCGAACATGCGTCCGCCGATCTCGGCGCCAACGAATGGACCACCCTGCGCAAGGTGGTGCTGCCACAGCTCATGCCCGGCGTCGCCGGCGGCGCCTTGCTCGCCTTCATCATCTCGATGGATGATCTCGTCATCACCTATTTCATCTCGGGCACCGACGTCACCACGCTCCCGGTCTTCATCTTCGGCATGCTGCGCCGGGGCATCAAGCCGGAGATCAACGCCATAGCGGTGATGATGCTCGCCTTTTCTTTCATCGTGGCCTCGCTCGGCCTTTATCTTCGCTCCCGGCAGAAATGATCATGACCACCAACAAAAACACGTCTCACAAACCGCGTGCCCGCGAGCTTGGCCTGCCTTTCACCGGGGTCACCGGGCCGCATAACGCCATCACCGATGTTGCGAACGTCGCAGTCGGGCTGCACTCTGTATGCGAGGATGCGCCCCGGCCGGGCCGGCCGCTGCCGGTGCGCACCGGCGTCACCACCATTGTTCCGCATCCGCAGGCGGATATTCCCGTGCCGGTCTTTGCAGGCGTGCACCGTTTCAACGGCAATGGCGAAATGACGGGAACACACTGGATCGAAGATGGCGGTTATTTTCTGGGGCCGATCGCCATCACCAACACCCACAGCGTCGGCATCGCCCATCATGCCACGATCAAATGGATGCTTGAGCGTTACCTGTCGACCTATCACGGCAGCAGACCACGCTGGATCATGCCGGTGGTCGCAGAAACCTTTGACGGCATCCTCAACGACATCAACGCGCTGGCGCTGACTGAGGCCGATGTGCGCGCAGCCCTCGACAAAGCCGCAACCGGCCCGGTGGCGGAAGGCAACACCGGCGGCGGCACATCCATGATCGCCTATGGCTTCAAGGGCGGAACCGGCACCTCCTCGCGCTGCCTCACCATCGCAGACCGGAAATACACGCTGGGGGTTCTGGTGCAGGCGAACAATGGCCAGCGCGACTGGCTGACCGTGTGCGGCGTGCCCGTCGGCCGCCATATGGCGGATATCGCCCCCGGCGCGGACATGACCGAGCGCGGGTCCATCATCGTCATCATCGCCACCGATATTCCGATGGCCCCGCACCAGCTTCAGCGGCTGGCGCGCCGGGGCACCATGGGCATCGGCCGCAACGGCACGCCCGGAGGCAACAATTCCGGCGACATCTTCCTTGCTTTCTCGACCGCCAATGCCGAGCCGCTGCGTGATACGCCACCTGCCTTGCGCAGCCTTGAAATGTTGGACAACGATCAGTTCGATCCGATCTACATGGCCGTTGTCGATGCCGTTGAGGAGGCCGTCATCAACGCCATGCTGGCTGCCGAAACCATGCCCGGCACGATCGATGGCCGCCTTGGCATTGAGGCCATCCCGCACGACCGGCTGGTAAAGATCATGCGGGATTATTCCCGGCTGGAGATTTCGGCATAACCGAATGCCAAAAGGCCCGGGTCATTGTTATGGGCCCCGCCGCGGCATCGATACAGGAGAGCCAGAAGCACTCTGAAATATCATTTCAGACGCCATCACCGTAGCATTCGTTAGCAGTTTGTTTACCGCGTTTGTTTACCACTCGTTAGCCACAAGGCCGGGTAGCTGCGACTCCGTCGTCATCGGCAGTAGGCAGCCTGTGTTGGTGATGGAATGGCGAGGAAACTGCAAAACTGCTGGCGGATTGCGCCCCTCGTAATGCTTGCCATCGCATCCGTGGCGGTTGCCGGCTGCGCGGGCGGCCCGAGCCGGCACACTGCCGCCAGGACCAGCTGCGCGACAACGCCCACTGCCAGTTGCCCCCCCGGCAATGCCGGCGTCGATGCCGGTTCGGTGACAGGCAGCGTGCATGGCTTCGGAGCGGTTGCCACCGCACCGGAGGTCATGGCCGCAGAAGCCCGCCGCGACGCGGCCGCCGAAGAGATCGAGAAAGCGCGCGCCTCCGCCCGTCCGGATGCCGGCTTCGTCGCCAGCCTCGGCGGTGCCACGGAACGCAACGAGGCTTATTCCGGCCAGAACTCGGGCGGCGCTTATTCCTATGCCCTGTCGGTGGACATTCCGCTCTATCAGGGCGGCCGTCCGCAGGCGGCCATGGAGGCCGCGCGCGCCGATCTGCGCGCCACCGAACATCTGACAGTGGACCGCCGCATCTCCACAACTTACGAGCTGGCTCTTTCGCTGTTGCGGATTCGCCAGCAGCGCGAGCTGATCGCGACACTGGATCGCCAGCGCTCCATGCTGTCCAGCTTGCGGAGCGAACTGCGGGCCGAACTCGCCGCCGGTCAGGCCAGCCGGGTCGACGTCGATGACACCGACCGCCAGATCGCCCGCATCGACGTGCTGCGCGAGACCGCACGGCTGGCGATTGCCGATGCAAGCCGCTCCACCGACCGGCTGGGCGTTTCCGGCACCACCCAGCTTCCCGACATTTCCGGCCTCGGACTTGGCGAAAGCCAGCAGGCGCTGATCGATCTGGCGCTGCGCAACAATCCGCGCATCGGCGAAAGCTCGGCCCGGGTGGATGCTGCTGCCGCCCGCATCACCGAGGCAAAGGGCGAAATGCTGCCCACGGTTTCGGCGCGTTTGCAGGCTATCGGCGAGGATTCGGAACTGCCGAGCGTAGACCGCAGTCATGGTGGCAGGGCCGAAGTGCGGCTGTCCATGCCGTTCAATCTCAACGGCGCGACATCGGCCACGGTTCGCCAGCGCTCTGATGAAAAGCGCGCCGCGCTGTTCGACAGCGATGCCGCGCGTCGCGGGGTTGCGGCCGCCGTCCGCTCCGCCTTCGAGCGCCGTCTCCAGGCGAGGCGCATGCTCAGCGTCTCGCAGACGGAACTGCGCAGCGCCAAATCGATGCTGAGCGGAGTGCGGGCCGAACGCAAGGTCGGCGAGCGTTCCACCTTCGACGAAATCCGGGCCATCGAGAACGTGACTTCCGCCGAAACAAACCTCAATGCGGCGAAATACGAGCTTCAGGCCGCCGAATACACGCTGGCGGCGGAAACCGGCGTCATCGACCGCCTGTTCAGAAATCCTGCCGGACCGGCGGCGGTCGCCGCCAGATAGCCCTTACTCCGCAGCCAGTCGGGAAGACCCGGCTGTCGGTTCCGCCGCATCGAGCGCAGAGCGCATCCGGCTTGCAAGAACCCTCACGAACGGTTCCAGCACCATGCCGTCGTGGTCGCCCGCTACTTCCTGAACCTCAAGGTTGGCGACATAGGGCGTCCACCCGTTGTCGTCCATGGCCGCGTTGCGTCCCTCCTGCAACCGCCGCCCGCCGCTGAGATGATAGATGATGTTGAGCCTGGGGCGATACAGAACCACCTTTCCGTCATAGGGGCGCACCTCGTACCGGGGCAGAGCTTCACGGAAGGCCGCTTCGATCTTCATGTTGTGGAACTGCGCGCCTGACGTCTCGGCTTCAGCCGCCTCGCGGCTGCGCTGCTGCGCTGCCTGCCAGTTTTTCCGGTTGCGGATCCACTCGCTCACGAAGGCGAGCCCGTCGCGCCGCAGGTCCTGAAGCTTCATGTTGAGCCGGTCGAGGATACTGAGCGGCGGCTGTGTCGGCAGCGGCGTGTCGAGCATCACCAGAAGCGCCGTCTTTTCGCCCGCGGCCCGCAATTGCTGCGCCATTTCATAGGCGATCAGCCCGCCACCGGAAAACCCGCCGAGCAGATAGGGCCCATGTGGCTGCACCGTGCGGATTTCCGCAATGTAGTCGCTGGCTGCTTCCCGGAAGTCACGATGCGGTTCCTGATCGCCATAGAGACCGCGCGCCTGCAGGCCGTAAACCGGGCGGTCCCTGCCGATGTGCAGCGCAAGCTGCCGCAGGTTGAGGATATTGCCGAACATGCCCGCACACAGGAAGAACGGCGTGCGGCCGCCGCCGGCGCCCGTATTCATCGCAACGAGGTGGACATGCCGCTCCGCCGCTCCTGCGCTGCCGGAAACGGATGCTTCCTCCGGCGTGGCATCGGTGCGGGCGGCAAGAAGTGCCGCGCAATCGGCGATTGTCGGCGCCTCGAACAGCACCGATATCGGCAGGTCGACCGCATAGGCCTTCCTGATCATCCGGAACAGGCGTACGGCAATCAGCGAATGGCCGCCAAGGTCGAAGAAGCTGTCATTGACGCCGACCTTGTCGACGCCCAGCAATTCGGTCCAGTAGCCGGCAAGCGTGCGCTCGATGTCGTTTCGCGGTGCCACATAATCGCTGTCGAGATCCGGCCGCTCAAAGCCTTCGCCGGATGCATCCGCCAGGACCGGAGGCTGCGCCGCGCGCCGGCGCAGCGCATCCAGATCCATGGAGCTTATGATCGGCTGGGCCTCGTCTGTCGCCAGAGCGCGCAACAATGCCTCGAACCCCTCGGCCGGCAATATGCCCTGCCGTACCTGTTCCGCCAGCTGCAGGGCAGCGGGCGAAGTGGCCCGGCTGTCGCCCGCCATGTCCGGTGCCACGGCGCTGCGTGCGCCATCGGTGGCCGCATGTGCTATGAGGCCATCATCCAGCCGCTTCATGACGAAGCGCTCGACCTCGACGACGACACGGCCGTCCATGTCGGCGATGGTGACATCGAAGGTCGCATAGCCCTGCGCGCTGCCGGCATCCTCGTGCAGGCGGACATGGCTGCGGATCGCGGCCGGAAGAGGTCCGTGAACCGCGATGCGCCCATAGGACATCGGCACCCACAGAACCTGCGACGCCACATAGCCGGGAACCAGTTGCATGGCGAAGCCGGTTGCGATGTCGAGCAGGGCGGGGTTCACCAGCACGCCGGACCGTCGGTCGTCCCGGTGGTCCTGCGACAGGCTGAGTTCGGCAACGGCATCGCGTGCGCCGAAGGCGGTGGAGCGCAGCACCTGCCAGCGTGGCCCGAACAGGATGCGTCCATCCTGTATGGCACGGAGGGCGGCAGAGCCTTGCGCGGTTTCCACAAGGGGAAGCGTCGCCGCCAGCGCGGGCAGATCGGCCCGCCGCGCCGACCCTTCTTTCAGCGGGTGAAGCGAAGCTTCCGCATAGGTTTCAAATCCGGCATCGGCGCTGCCGGCGCGGATTTCGAGATGAAAGCCGGCACCATCCGCCTCCAGCCTGACGCGAAGCGAGACCGTTTCCCCATCCGCAATGACGAGCGGGCGCAGGAAAACGAGGTTTTCAAGGGCGAAGGCATCCCCAAGCCCGTATTCCCGGGTCGCCTGCGCGGCAATCTCGACATAGCCGGTTCCGGGCAGCACCGGCTGGCCGGAGGTCATCCTGTGCTCGTCGAGCATCCAGTGCGTGGCTGGCCCGATGCCCGCTTCCAGCCATGGAACGCCGTTCCCGTCCTCCACCCAACGGCCGAAGAGGGGGCCCTTCGCGTCCCCTGTGACGGACTCCGTTCCCGCGGCAGGGGAGGGGGCGGTCATGGCGCGGGCGGCAAGCCCGACCTCGTTCCACACGCCCCAGTGAATGGCGACGGTGCGGCGGTCCGTCCGCCCGGCCTGCCGGTCGGCATAGGCGTTGAGATAGGCGTTGGCGGCCACATAGTCGGCCTGGCCGGCGGGAGCCGTATCGGTGCTGGTCGAGGAGAACAGCACGAACAGGTCAAGCGGCACGTCGCGGAAGATGCGGTCGAGCACTTCCGTTCCGTGCAGCTTCGGCGACAGCACGTTCTCGACCTGCGCCACCGTCTTCACGGCAATCAGATCGTCGTCGACAAGGCCGGCCGTGTGCAGAACGCCGTTGATCTCGCCAAATTCGGAACGCGCCGCTTCGACGACGCGCGCCATGTCCTCCGGGTTGGCGACATCGCCGCGCACATAAAGAACCTGATGCCCGGCCGCCTCCATTGCGGCGATATGCTCGATGGCCCGGCGTCGGCGGTCGGTGCGCGCATGGGAGCGGATATAGAGCGGCCACTCAGTGCGCGGCGGCAGGGCCGACCTGCCGGTCAGCACGATGCGGGCATCGAAGCGCTCGGCCAGCCCGCGCGCCATCACCAGTGCCAGATCGCCCAGACCGCCCGTGATCAGGTACACGCCCTGCCGGCGCAGCTTGACGGACTGGCTTTCCACCTCCGGCAGCGCCAGCGGCTGAGAGGTGCGGGACCAGCGGCGACCGTCGCGATAGGCAAGCACCTCCGAGCCGGTTTCCGCAAACAGATCCTCGACAAGCTGAGCCCGCAAAGCTGACGCGGCATTCTCGACCGGCGCGGCGGACCGGGCAAAAAGCGATGGCCGCGCTGCGGGTTTCGGCGTCAGCGGCAAATCGATCAGGCGCACATGGACGCCCGGCATTTCCTTAGGAATGGTCAGGCCCGGCCCCAGCACCGTCGCCTTTTCGGGGTAGGGCAGGGGTTCGTCGCCAACTCGCTGCATTCCGTTGGTGACGACGGTGATGCGGGTTTCGCCACCACCACCGGCGTCTCCCAGCGCCTGCGCAAGGAAAAGCAGGCTGTAGAAGCCTTGCTCCTGATTGCGGTTGAAGAAGGTGGAACCCGGCCGATGGCTCTCGCCCTCCGTAACCAGCCACAAATGCAGGATGTTGGCTGGAAGCGGCCCCTCCTCCGAAAGCCCCGCCAGCAGCGCGTCATAGCCGGCGCGGCCGTCTTCCGGGCACAGCACGTAATCGCCGGCCGCGCGCCGGGCAAAGGTGTCGCCCACCCGGACCGTGCACACCTGATGCCCGCCCGCCCGAAGTTCGCTGACCAGCCCGTTGCCGAGACCAGTCTCGTCCACGAACACGAGGAAAGAGGCGGGCGCCTTTTCCGCCCCGCTGACATAGTCCGGCAGGCTCTGTCGCCATGCCGGCCTGTAGCCCCAGCCGGCAATATCGGGGATTTTCACCAGCGCATCCTGCGCCTTCTCATCCACGGAGGCAGCGGCACTGCGCTCGATGAAATAGCGCTGGTGCTGGAAAGGATAGGTCGGCAGCGAAACGCGCCGCGCGCCGCTTCCCTTCCACAGATCCGCCAGCGGAACATCGAGCCCCACCGCCCATGCGCGGCCAAGCGCCGCCAGCAGGTGAACGCGGTCGTCCGTGTCGTCGTCGGCATGCGGCATGCTGTTGATGACCTGATTGGCGCTGATCGCCGCATGCAGCTTGACCAGCGAGGACAGCGCCCGGCCGGGGCCGACCTCGATGAAGACCCGGTTCGGCGTCTCGGCAAGCAGGGCGACGCCGCGCCCGAATTCGACAGTGGAACGCAGATGGCGCACCCAGTAGAGCGGGTCGCGCGCATCGGCGGCGCTCAGCCAGTCCCCGGTCAGGTTCGAGACGATCGGGATCGACGGCGCGTTGAGGCGGATGCTGCGCAGGAAGGCCTCGAAGCGCGGCAGAATGGCGTCCAGCATGCGCGAATGGGCGGCGATGTCGATGGGCACGCGCGCGGCGTCGATGCCTCGCTCCGCCAGCACCGCGCGAAACGCCTCCAGATCGCCGTTGCGACCCGAAACCACGCAAAGCTCCGGCGCATTGACGGAAGCCAGATCGAGTTCAGCCGGCAAGATGGCCTTGAGAGCTTCGGCCGGCATCGGAATGCTGAGCATGCCACCGGGCTCGATCGTGTCGAACAGCTCGCCGCGCAGGCGCACAAGCCGCACCGCATCCTGAAGGCTCATCACACCTGCAATGCAGGCGGCCGCGTTCTCGCCCATGGAATGGCCGATAAGCGCTGCGGGCTGCACGCCATGCCGCATCCAGTGACGCGCCACGCCAACCTCGACGATCAGGATCGCCGGAAGCTGGACCGAAGGGCGCAGGAAAGTGGCAGCGGCGGCATCTGGGTCCGCACCTTCATCCAGCCAGACATGCCGGATCTCGGTCGCCGCCTGCGGTTCCAGAGAACCCAGCGCCTCATCGACGGTGGCCCTAAAAGCGGCATCCTCTTCATAAAGACGGCGCGCCATGCCGACATGCTGGGCGCCGCCGCCCGGGAACAGGAAGACCGGCCCGCCCGCCATCTCCATGGCCGCGTGGGTGAAAGCGCGCTTGGTGTCCGGCGTGCGCAAAAGCGAAATCGCTTCCGCGCGGTCGCGCACGGCAATCACGCGCCGGTTCTCGAAATGCCTGCGGCCCGCATGCAGCGTATAACTGGCATCGGTCAGCGAGAGGGCAGGACTGTTGTCCAGCGCATCGCCCATCCGCGCCATGGCCGGATCAAGCGCCTTGCGATGGCGGGCGGAGAACAGGAAGAGCTGCGGCCCGCCATCGCCGGTACGTGCTGCCACGGCAATTGCCGGCGGCTGCTCGACCACGACATGGGCGTTGGTGCCGCCAACGCCGAGCGAGTTCACGCCGGCCCGGCGTGGACCCGTCGTCTGCGGCCACGGTGTCAGCACATCGTTGACGATGAAGGGGCTGTTCCGGAAATCGATGGCCGGGTTCGGCTTTTCGAAACCCAGCGTCGGCGGTATCTCGCCATTTCTCACGGCAAGCGTCGCCTTGATCAGGCTGACGACGCCGGCCGCCGTATCGAGATGGCCGATGTTCGACTTCACCGATCCGACGCGGCAGAACCCTGTCCGTGCCGTGCTCTGCCGGAATGCCTGCGTGAGCGCCTCGATCTCGATGGGATCGCCGAGATAGGTTCCCGTGCCATGGCATTCGACATACTCGATGTCGTCGGCCGACACGCCGGCCAGCCCCTGCGCCTCGATGACGGCTTCGGCCTGGCCGGTCACGCTGGGGGCCAGATAGGTGGCCTTGCTCGCCCCGTCATTGTTGATGGCCGTGCCCTTGACGATGCCGTGGATGATGTCGCCATCGGTCAGCGCATCGGCAAGGCGGCGCAGCACGACGACGCCGACGCCGCTGCCGAAAACGGTGCCGCCGGCCCGGTGGTCGAACGCGCGGCAATGGCCGTCCGGAGACAGGATTTCGCCTTCCTGATGCATATATCCGCGCCGGTGCGGCAGCTCTATGGTCACGCCGCCGGCGATCGCCATTTCGCATTCGCCGGCAAGCAGGCTCTGGCATGCCATGTGCACGGCCACCAGCGAGGTCGAGCATGCCGTCTGCACATTGACGCTCGGCCCCCTCAGGTCGAAGGAGAAGGAGGCGCGGGTGGCCAGAAAGTCCTTGTCGTTGCCGGTATGGCGCAGCAGGAACATGCCGGTCTGCTCGACAAGCTGGCGGTTGCTGCAGACATTGAAGTAAAAATAGCTGCCCATTCCGCAGCCGGCAAAGACGCCGACCGGGCCTTCGCTGGAATCCGGCATGCGCCCGGCATCTTCCAGTGCCTCCCATGTGCATTCCAGAAAATGGCGATGCTGCGGGTCCATGATCGCCGCTTCCTTGGGCGAAAGCCCGAAGAAATCGGCATCGAACATTTCCATGTCCGGCATTTCGGAGGTGCGGCGCACATAGTTGGGATGGTGTATGCGCGCCAGGGATTCACCGGCTGCCAGCAGTTCCTCTTCCGTCAGATCGCGGATGGATTCGACGCCATTGCGCAGGTTGGACCAGAATTCATCCACATTGCGCGCGCCCGGAACCCGCAGCGCCATGCCCACAATGGCGATGTCATTCGGCGAATACTGGTCAGAATTGTCGATCATGCGGCTTGTTCCCGATCGATGGACCAGCCCCTCAGCTGGTGCTGCATTGAGAGAATCTTCGCCACCTGAGCGCACATACCCTTCACCAATGCCTGTCTTGTAATAACATGATATGGCTTACTTGCCGCCGTAAGTTGAAAACCTCGTTAAAGCAGAAGCTGCACACCCTGAAATAAGGTGGCAGATGGTTGTCGACGGTGCACCTCGTAGCAAACGGGCTTAACCAATGATTACGATACACGGCTTAAGTCGAAACATCCTGATCATGATGGTTTTACGCAGGCCAGTTAAAAGCACAGAGGCGAAATCGGTGCGGAGGGGAGCGTGATGTCGGCCAATTCCTTGGAGTGCGTTCTGGTTGGAGATGAATCGCTTCTCCTTCAGTGCGCACAGATTCTTCGCGACCACGGCCACTCGGTTGCTGCCATAGTCACCGAAAACCCCTCTATCGCCAGCCATGCCGCGAAGAACGGCATTCATGTTACCGGCTGGGGCGGAGACCTCGCTGCCAGCCTTGCGGATGTCGACTATGACTGGCTGTTCAGCGCCGCGAACCTGCGCATCATTCCCGAACCCGTCTGGCGCAAGGCAAGGGCCGGTGCTGCCAACTTCCACGACGGCCCGCTGCCGCGCTATGCCGGCCTCAATGCACCTGCCTGGGCGATTTTGAACGGCGAAACCAGCCATGGTGTTACATGGCACGAGATTGCCGCCGGCGTGGACGAGGGCCTGATTTATGTTCAGGAAACATTCGACATCGCCCCGGATGAAACGGCGCTGACGCTGAACACCAAGTGCTTCGAAGCCGGCATTTCCGCCTTCGCGACGCTGCTTCAGGAAATCGAGGCGGGCACGCTGGCCGGCAAGCAGCAGGATCTTGCCGCACGCTCATATTATGCGAAGGCGCTGCGTCCACAGGCGGGCGCAACCCTGCGCTTCGATCAGTCGGCTGAGGCACTCATGCGTCTCGTGCGCGGGCTGGATTTCGGCAAGGGTTATGCCAACCCGCTGGGGGTCCCGAAACTGTACAGCGCCGATGGCGTCTATGCCGTGAGCTCGATGATTGCGGACACCAACGCGGCGCATGGGGCTCCGGGAACCGTCCTGTCGGTCTCGAAAGAGGGCGTGGTCATCGCCGCTGCCGATCAGCCCGTTCGCATCACCGGCAGCCGCATCGGCGACGATGCCGACATGACGGCCGTGCTGACTGCGGGAACCATCCTGCCGCGCCTCGATGCGGCGGAGATGGAGAGCCTTTCGCAAGCAGTCGGAAATGCCGCCCGGCATGAGGATGCGCATCGCAGGCTTCTGTCGGCGCTGCACGATGTCGACCTGATGGATGTGCGCGCCTGTTCCCCGGAAAGCCGCCCCGATCCGTCCACCCTGCCGCTCGACCTGCCTGTCGGCCTTTCCCGCGAGGGCAAGCTCGCCGCGATTGCCGGTTTCATGCTGCGGCTGAGCGATCAGGATCGCATCTCTCTGGCCTATGCCAACGATGCAGTCAGGCAAGCCGCCACGCAGTATGCGGGCTATTTCCTTGAAAGCGTGCCGCTCGACATCGACATGATCGATGGCGCTCCCATCGCCGCCTTCATCGTCGGCTTCAGCGAAAGGCTGGCCGAGGTGCGCAAGCATGGCCCGGTGCTGTCTGACCTGCCGCTTCGTTACCCGAACCTGACTTCGCCGCTCCTGACCGTGGGTCTGGTCGATGGCGGCGAGGCGAACGCCCTGCCGCACGCATGCGCGCTGGCTTTCGTTGCCGGCGACACGGGCGACGCGCTTGTCTTCGACCGGAACAGGCTGAGCCAGGATCAGGCCGAAGCGCTGGCCGCGCATCTTTCCGTGTTTGCGGAAGCCTTCGCCGAAAATTCCGCACGGATGGCCGACCTGCCGCTGATGTCGGTGCAGGAAGAGCAAAAAGTCCTCCACGACTGGAACGACACCGAACGCGCCTACGATTCTGCCTGCATGCATGTGCTGTTCGAGCGTCAGGTAGACAGGACGCCGGATGCGGCAGCGGTGGCCAGCGGAGCCGGGGAGCTCACTTATCGCCAGCTCGATGAACGTGCCAACCGCATCGCGCATGCGCTGATCGCGCAGGGCGTCGGGCCCGACGTGATGGTCGGCCTGCATATCTCGCGCTCGGTTGATCTCGTCGCCGGCGCGCTCGGCATCCTGAAGGCCGGCGGCGCCTATGTGCCGCTCGACCCGCAGTTTCCGGCCGACCGCCTCGAACTGATGATCGGCGACAGCGCAGCTGCCGTTGTCCTGACAGAACGCGCGCTGAAATCGCGGCTCGCCGCGCCCGGTGCGACTGTCCTCGTCATCGAGGACATCGTGGAGGCCGCAGCCCGCAGCGATCGCCCCTCAGCCGTAGTTGCGCCTGAAAACCTCGCCTATGTCATCTATACGTCCGGCTCGACCGGGCGCCCCAAGGGCGTGATGCTCGAACACCGCAATGTCGCCAATTTCTTTGCCGGCATGGACGAGCGCATTCCCGTGCCCGCCGGCGAACAGCCGGTCTGGCTGGCCGTCACCAGCCTGTCCTTCGACATCTCGGTGCTCGAACTGTTCTGGACGCTGGCGCGCGGCTTCAAGGTGGTGATCCATTCCGCCGAGGTCTCGGCCCACAAATCCGCCGGTTATGCGGGGCGGGCTCTGGATTTCGGCCTGTTCTACTGGGGCAATGACGACGGCGCCGGCCCGCAGAAATACCGTCTGCTGCTGGAAGGCGCGAAATTCGCCGATGATCACGGCTTTCAGGCCGTGTGGACGCCGGAGCGGCATTTCCATGCCTTTGGCGGGCCTTATCCGAACCCTTCCGTGACGGGTGCTGCGGTTGCCGCCGTCACGAAGAACCTGTCGATCCGCGCCGGAAGCTGCGTGCTGCCGCTGCACCATCCGGCCCGCGTGGCCGAGGAATGGGCCATCATCGACAACATCAGCAACGGCCGCGCCGGCCTTGCCTTCGCCTCGGGCTGGATGCCGGAGGATTTCGTGCTGCGGCCGGAGAACGCGCCGCCGCACAACAAGGCCGCCATGCTGCGCGACATCGAAACTGTGCGCCGGCTGTGGCGCGGCGACAAGGTCGAGTTCGATTTCGGGTCCGGCACCGTGGGTGTTGTCACCCAGCCGCGCCCTGTGCAGAAGGAACTGCCGGTGTGGGTGACCACCGCCGGCAACCCGGAAACATATCGCGATGCGGCAAGGCTGGGCGCCAATGTGCTGACCCATCTGCTTGGCCAGTCGATCCCGGAACTGGCGGAGAAGATCCGCATCTACCGCGAAAACCTTGTCGAGTGCGGGCGCGATCCCGCCGACCACAAGGTCACGCTGATGCTGCACACGCTGCTCGGCGAAGATCGCGAGGAGGTGCGCAATCTGGCCCGCGAGCCGATGAAGGATTATCTGCGCAGCGCCACCGCGCTCATCAAGCAATATGCCTGGGCCTTCCCGGCCTTCAAGAAGCCACAGGGCGTCGACAACCCGATGGAGATCGACCTTCAGGGCCTTGCCGACGACGAGCTTGACGCCATCCTTGAATTCGCCTTCCTGCGCTATTTCGACGACAGCGGATTGTTCGGCACGGTCGATGACGCCATGCGCCGCATCGAAGAGATCTCTGCCATCGGCGTCGACGAGGTGGCCTGCTTGATCGACTATGGCGTTGCCAGCGCAACCGTCATGGAGCGCCTGAAGCCGCTGGCCGAAGTCGTGGCCCGCACACGCGGTGCCCCTGAAGACATGGCGGCGCAGGCGCCGCGCTCGTTTGCTCAGGACATCGCGGATCACCGCGTCACCCATCTGCAATGCACGCCATCCATGGCGCGCATGTTCATGGTTGATGAGGCGAGCCGGCAGGCGCTGCGCAATGTGCGGCACCTGTTCATCGGTGGCGAGGCGCTGTCGGCGGCGCTGGTGTCGGACCTGCGCAAGGCGACCCCGGCCAGCATCGAGAACATGTATGGTCCGACCGAGACCACGATCTGGTCCTCGACCATGACGGTGGAAAAGGTCGAAGGGGTGGTGCCGCTTGGCCGCCCCATCGCCAACACGCAGCTCTATGCGCTGGACCGCAACGGCCGGCCGGTTCCGCCCGGCATGCCGGGAGAGCTCTACATCGGCGGCGACGGCGTTGCGCGCGGCTATCACAACCGCCCCGACCTGACGGTCGAGCGTTTCCTCCGCAATCCGTATCGCAAGGGCCGCTTCTATCGCACCGGCGATCTGGTCCGCTTCCTTGACGACGGCACGTTGCAATTCCTTGGCCGGGCCGACCATCAGGTCAAGGTGCGCGGCTACCGCATCGAGCTCGGGGAAATCGAAGCCCGCATCGCGGAGTTCCCCGGCATTGCGGAAGCCGTGGTCGTGGCGCGCGAGGACCGTGCCGACGATGTGCGCATCGTCGCCTATCTGCGCCTTGCGGGCGGCACCATCGACGAGGAAGCGCTGCGTGCGCATCTCGCGCAGTCCCTGCCGCATTACATGATGCCGGCGCATCTCGTGACGCTCGACGCATTCCCGCTGACGCCCAATGCCAAGGTGGACCGCAAGGCGCTGCCGCGGCCGGACGTGAAGCCGCAGGTGGAGGCGGCAGCCTATGTGGCTCCGGTCGACAACATGCAGCGCGAGATCGCCGAAACCTTTCGGCGTATTCTCGGCGTGGAGCGTGTCGGCCTGTCGGACAGCTTCTTTGCCCTCGGCGGCCATTCCCTGCTCGCCGTGCAGGCGCATCGCGAGCTCAAGGCGGGCGTTGCACCCGACATGGCCATCACCGACCTGTTCCGCTTCCCGACCGTTTCGGCACTGGCCGGGCATCTTTCGGATCGCGGCAAGTCCGACGAGCGGCTGAGCAAGGTGGCCAGCCGCGCGGCCGCGCGCCGCGCCGCTCTTGGCGGCCGCATGGCCCGGACGCAGCCGGGCGGATGACCCTGTTCGACCAGATATTCGATCCGGAGATCCGGCCGGCCATCCGTGTCGTGACAGGCGATCCCCGCATCGAACGATCGCCCGGGCTGCCGGACGAGGAAACCGCGTTGAGGCGCGCCTCGGAGTGTCGGCGGCGCGAATTCAGGACGGGGCGGGCGCTGGCGCGGGAGGCCATGGGCGCGCTCGGCATTGCCCCGGCAGCGATACCTGCTGCCGATGATCGCTCGCCGATATGGCCGGAAGGGATCGTCGGCTCCGTCACCCACTGTGACGATCTCTGTGCAGCGGCGGTTGCGCGAAAGGCGGACAGCATTCTTTCGATCGGGCTCGATGTCGAGCCGGCCGAGCCGCTCGACCCGGACCTCATTCCTGAAATCTGTGTGGATGAGGAACGCCGGTGGCTCGCAACCCTGCCGGCTTCCCGCCGCGGCCTTTTCGCCCGGACAGTGTTCAGCGCCAAGGAATGCGCCTATAAATGCCAGTATCCGCTGTCACATACGCTGCTGGATTTCCATGCGATGAGGATCAGCATCGATATCAGCCGGGGAAGCTTCGAGGCGAGCTTCAACCGGGACGTGGCGCCATTTCGCACGGGCGACACGTTGCCCGGCCGCTTCGCCATCGATAGCTGTCATATCGTGACCGCCACGGCGCTCACGGCGAACGCATTCGCTTCCGGCTATCTGCGCAGGCAAGGAGAAAGCCATGATGCCCCCGTCCGTTGTGGATAGAAAAGATAAACGGGACCATGGTGCCACCACGCACAGGCGCAAGGGCACCCTGCTTTTGGTGACGGCTGTGCGTCTGCGCAAGGGGCCCAACGGATTGCAGCTGGACGACCAGACCTGTGCCGGCGTGTGCCGCTGGGCGGAACGTTTCGCCAAGGTGGTTTATGCCGGCATCCTGCTGGATGAGGGGCAGGAGGAGCAGACCTCCACGACCTGGGTGGACGTCGACACGCTGCCCTGCGCCGATCAGCTGAAATTCATCGCGCTTCCCATGGCCTACAATGTGAGCACTTTCGCGCGAACCTATCGCGCCACGCGCCGCCTGCTGGCCGACGAGATCAGGCAGGCGAATAATCTGTGCTTCACCATCGGCTATGTGGTGGGAGACTGGGCGGCTGTCGCTGCGCGGGAGGCGATGGCACAGGGGCGCAAATATGCCGTGTGGTTCGACCGTGTCGAACATCGGGTCCTGCGCAACATCGTCCCCACATTGCCTTTCAAACGCCGGATCAAGGAACGTGCCATGCTTCTGGTGATGGAGCGCTATCACCATTACCTCACGCGACGCAGTTCTCTGGCGCTGCTGCAGGGCATGGACACGTTCAACGCCTATGCGCGATCTTCCGACAACCCTGCCTGCGTCTACGATGTGCACACCAGCCGCGAGGATTTTGCTCCGGCGCCGGATGTGGAGGCAAAGCTTGCCAGCATCCGCAATGGCGAACCTTTGCGCATCATCTATGTCGGCCGGGCCGACGAGATGAAAGGACCCATCGACTGGCTCGACGTGATCGCCCGCGCAATTCGCACCGGCGTTCCGCTGAAAGCCACATGGATCGGGGACGGCCCGCTGCTTTCGGCCAAGCGTGACCATGCAGGCAGGACTGGCATCACGGAGCATGTCACATTTGCCGGTCACGTCGGCGACCGTAGGCGCATCCTGTCGGAAATGCGGCAGGCGCACCTCTTCCTGTTCTGCCACAAGACGCCTGAATCGCCGCGCTGCCTGATCGAGTCGCTGGTGTCGGCATGTCCCATCGTCGGCTATGAGAGCGATTATGCCGCCGGCCTGATCAGGGAAGAAGGCGGCGGACGCCTTTCGCCACTGAACGACATCGACCGGCTGGCGGAACTGGTTGCCGACCTGAACGCGGACAGGGAAGGATTGGCGCAACTTGTCGAGGCAGCAGCGAAGGCAGGACGCCGTTTCGACGAGGAGACGCTTTATCGTCACCGGGCAGGCCTGATCGCCGCCCATGCCTAGAGCATTTCCCGCGAAAGTGCGCAACTTTTTTGCCTCCGGAATTGCATCAGGGCCAATGCTCGGAGCAGGTCTGCGCCCGGACGAAAAAAGGAAGCGCTCTGGTCGCGGCTGCATCCGGCTTGTGCTGATGGTGCTGCTTGCCGGTGTCATGACCGACGGCGCGATTGCACAGGACAATGCCGTGCGGCTTTTCATTTCCGGCCACAGCCTCACCGACAGGCCGCTGCCCGACATGGTCGCCGCCATGGCGCATCACGATGGAATTCAGATCGACTGGGACAGGCAGCATATTGGCGGCTCGACCATCCGTCAGCGCACTTTCGGTAATGACGAAAAGCGGCCCGGTTCCGGCTATTCCGCCGGGGTGAACCGAGATGGCGACCCGGTGGACGTTCTGGCAACGCTGGCGTCTCCGCCGCCGCACGACATCTTCGTCGTGACCGAGTGGCATCGCGTGCTCGATGTTCTCACATCACACGAAACGATCCGGCACCTGCGCGATTTCCAGACGCGGGCGGTCAGTGCGAACCCCGGTGCAAAGACCTATTTCTATGCGCCATGGGCCGATATTGCCGACCCCGGCAAGCCGGATGCATGGATCGACTATGAGCGCAGCGCTTCGCCGGTCTGGCACTGCATAGCCGTGCGGGCAGGCGAGGGCACCGGCCCCGTAGACTTCATCCCCGCCTCACTGGCGCTGGCCGATCTCGTCGCCTATCTGAACAGTGAAAAGCCTCAGGGCTTCACCGGCGCAACGCCGGGCGAGATCACCGCGCACCTGTTCACCGACCACGTGCACCTGACCGATCCCGGCGTCTATTTCGTTGCACTCATCACCTATGGAACGCTGTTTGGAGGAAACCTCTCACAGGCGTGGATGCCGGCGGGTGCCGATCCATTGCAGGCTGGCACGCTGCGCGCCTTCGCATCCGGGTTCATGGAGAGATGGCGAGATCGCGAGGATGACCAGACGGACTGCAAAACGCTGCCGTCAGGCTTCATCTCCACCTATACGAGCTACATGCAGACCGCCTACACAAATGCCGAAATGGGCGTGTTCCGCGCTTCCGTGAAGCGGATGCGCGATACGCTGCGGCTGTCGTGGCGCTTTCATGGCTGGGGTGACAATCCGCTCGGCACCCAGTGAGACAGGGCAGGGTCAGGAATCCGAGCGCTTGCGGTCGGTGCGCACCCACCCTTTGCTGCGCCCGCCGGTCGCCATGGAGCCGTAGAGCTTCAGCTTGGAGAAAAGATAGGGCACCACCTTCATCAGCGCACGCGGCGACAGCACGTCCCGCCCATAGGCGAACCACGCCACAAAGGCGGAAAGGCCGAACAGAAGCAGGCTTGCCATCGAGATATAGAGCGCAAGGCCTGGAAGACCGAACAGCCACGTCACGGCGGCCGTGATGACGAAGGCACCGATGATCAGCAGGATGAGAAGTGTCAGCGGCGGAACGAGGATATCCAGCGCAAGCGCCAGTGCCTTCAGGCTGCGTGCGGCGATGGCGGTCGGCAGGCTTCGCAGCGCCAGCGCAATCATGCTGACATGCCCTTCTTCCCAGCGGCTGCGCTGGGTAGCGGCACCTGCCGTCGTATAGGGGAAAAAACTGTCGATGCGTGCATCCCCGCAATAAAGGGGGGGCTGGCCGGACAGGGCGAGATCAAGCCCGAGCTTCATATCCTCGACCAGACTGGCATGCGCCAGATTGGCTGTCCTGATGGTCTCCCATGGAAAGGCCATGCCGCTTCCCGTCAGATGGCACGGCAGGCCAAGCCTGTGCAGGCCGGCCGGCCGCACACGGTTCTTGATCAGGAAGGCGAACTCGGCCACCTGAAAATTCAGCCCACCGTCAGGCGGCGCGGTCATCAGATACAGTCCCTGCACGGGCCGTCCGCTGGCCGCGGCCTCTCCTGCCAGCCTGTCCACGGAGCCCGGCGTCAGCGTGCAGTCGGCATCGACCACGATGACGACAGGAACCGGCGCCTGTTCGAGGTGACGCACGCCGAAATCGAGCGCATAGCCTTTGCCACGGCGGACCGGATCATGGCGTTCCACCACCTCGGCGCCCGCGGCCCGCGCTATGGCAGCCGTCCCGTCGGTGCAGTTGTCGGCTACGACCAGCAGACGGTCGCCGGCGCGCAACTGGCCGCACAGCGCCACAACCGTGGCTGCGATGCCGCTTTCTTCCTGATGCGCCGGCACGAGGATAGCGACATCCGGGCGATCGCCATCACTGACAATGGCCTTGTCTCGCGGCGGAAGCAGGCTGGCAAATATTTCGACGGCAAAAATGGCAACCGGAAAAAGCAACCACAGGTTGACGACCACAAGGAGAATGAGAAGAAAAATCATTTTTGCCTTCTGGCGACGGCCCTCAAGTCTGCCCACTATACAGAGATTCTGATATTAACTGTGTTCAGACCTTTCAACGTATCGCTGCTATCATCACTTGACGTTAAAGGATCGCTAATGCTGTGTGTTTCGGACAGCATGGCCGGCGGGCGCCCTGGGAGAAGTATTATTTCGGCAACCGTCGGAAAAATGTCAGAAGCCAATATGACAGTCACACCTTCCATCATGCCCGCTATCGAGCGACGGCATTTTCTTGGCGTGCCATTCGACAGGATCGCCTTCGACGATGTCATCAGGCTGATCGGCGATACGCGCGACGATCCTGCATATCGCTACATCGTAACACCCAATGTCGATCACATCGTTCGCCTGGCGCAGCATCCCGAACTGCTCCCCTATTATGAGAATGCGTGGCTGACGCTGTGCGACAGCAAGCCTGTATCGATGCTTGCAAAAGCCGTGCCGATTACCCTGCCACGGGTGACGGGCGCCGATCTGACTGCGTGCCTGTTCGGCCTCGTCATCAGGGATGGTGATCACATCACCATGATCGCTCCCAGCCAGAACGTCATCGACCAGATGCGGACCAGATTTCCGCATCTGCATATCCGCGCCCACGTTCCCCCATATGGCGTCCTGAACAATCCTGCCGAGTTGCAGCGCTGCGTGGATTTCGCGGTCCAGGAAAAGGCGGATTTCATTTTCGTGGCGATCGGATCTCCGCAATCGGAGAAGATCGCCTATGAGATTTCAAAGCACCCGGAGGCAACGGGCATATGCCTGTGCATCGGGGCGGCGCTGGAATTCATGACCGGCATGAAGAAGCGGGCTCCGCGCTGGATGAGCAGAACGGGTCTGGAATGGCTGCACAGGCTGGGTTCCGATCCCGGACGCCTTTGGCGGCGTTACCTGTTCTCCGTATTGCCGCTGTTGGGGATGGCAGTGCGCGAGATCCCCCGGGGCTGGTGGGCGCGGCTGCGCGGCTGACCTCACTGCGCGTTGAGATAGAGCGCCAGCGCGGCCATTGGTCCGATCGACTGATGCACCGTATATTCCTGCTGCATGACCAGCGCCGGATGCTCCACCAGATATTCGAAATAGGGTATCGAGAAACGGGGCGGTTCGATGCGCCTGTGCATGGCGTTCTCGGCCGTTCCAACCTCGGGCAGCGGCGACCATGGCGGCCCGAAAATCCATCCATGCGCAGTCTGTGCCTGTGAGGCCCAGCCATAGATGGTGATGCCGGCGGGAGGTTCGACGCCCATCGCCAGATGATCTTCATGCAGCGGATTTCCGACGCTGCGAATGCCGCCGCCCGTCACCAGGCTGAGCCCCAGCTGGTTGGCGCCGAGCATGACATGATGGGCGCGCTCCATGGCCTTGAGTATTTCCGGGTCGTGCCCGATCTGGTGGGCGCGCATGAGAAGCTGCAACTCGCTGTAGGCGGGTGCTCCGCCCTGTCCCCAGCCGGAAGGAGCAGCGGGGTGCTTGAGGCTCGGATAGGCAAACTGTTTCTGTGCATCCACCACCACTTGCGCTTCACGAAGAAAAGCCTCTTTTATCGCGGTCGCGATTGTCTCGTCCGGCTTGTCCGATCGCAGATAATTCCATGCCGCGTCGCCCTTGTGGGCGTAGAGGTCGATCCCCTCCCGCCACCGGTCCTCGAAAATCGCGCCATAGGCGGCATCGCCGGTCAGACGCAGCAAGGCAGCAGCGGCGGCAATGCGGTATTCGCCGGCCGTCCGCTGCAATTGCTGCCTGCGCTGCTGCCATGGCACTTCGCGGAAGATGCCGGTCTCATCGGCAGCCTTCAGCGCCTCCGCGTAATAGGCATCCGGATCGGCAAAGCCGCGTTCGCCTGCAGACCATGCCGCAATGGCGCTGTCGGAAAACAGGGCGGCGGGCTCATCGGCACCCAGATCCTTCAGGATATTGGCGAGCCGGGCGGCAACCGCTGCATATTTATAGCTGGAGACATGATCGGGCGCGTAGGCGAACACCGTCTGATGTTCGAGAAAACTGGGTTCTCCACGCAGCGGATGGCCCGCACTTTCGATGCCGCCGCGCACGCTGCCATCGGGCGCTTGCAGCCGCCTGAAGAAATCGAGCAGCCAGATCGCCTCATGAACGAGATCGGGAAGGGCATCGGTTTGCCGAAAAGTCGGTTCTTCAAAAACTTCGGAGGATTTCGGCAGGCCGCTCCCACGCAACTGCCGTTCCTGCGGTGTGAATTCATAAGCGTCGAGCAGAAGCGACGACACCTCCACATGCTGGATCCGGCGATCCCAGTCGCCGGCATCCATGTAGCCGCCCCAGTAGGTGTCAGGCGCCTGCGTGTCGGTGATCCACGCCGGCTTCGCCGCTTCCTCGAACGGCACGAAACCGCCGTCGAATTCCGATGACCACGCCAGCGGCAAGCGCGTTTCGAAAATGGTCAGGCCGGGGCCGGGACGAAACGCGGCGGGGCGCGAATATCCGAAACGGCCATCGAGCGGAATTCCACTGCGATGATGATAAAGGCCGGCAAGCGAATTCCGCGCCGCCTTTTCCCAAACATCGTCGGCTATGGTGATGGCGTCCGAGACACCAATGCCCGGAATGCGCAGCCGGTAGGTTCCATTGTGTTCAGGCACCCATGCCGAATAATCGAGCTCGAACACGAAGGTTCCTGCCCGGCTGGCCCGGTGCGCTGCCGTTGCCGTCGCGCCCTGCTCGACCCGACCGGGAAGCTCTCCCTCCACATCGGTTACGGTGAAGCTTGTCGACATCGCGGTTTCAACCGTGGCGAACATGGCGCCCGCATCCTGCTCGCCGCCCAACCGTTCGAGCGCGATGCGCTGGCCGGTCTGGAAGCCGTGCGGCTGGCGGGTCGTGAACGTGCCGTCAAGCAGACCGCTCAGCGCCATGCGCGGCGCGGCAGCGTCCGTGTATTCCATCAGTTCGTGGGGAAGTCCGTTGCCGGGTTCCGGCGTATCCGGGCCGGCGCGAAGCCGCAGGGGTCCGGCGAACACCTGCTGTCCGCTGGCATCGATCACCTCGAAGCCATCGATGCCGTACTCACGAAAATCCACCGCGCCGTGATGCGGCCCACCCGGCAGCCACAGCGAAAGATAGGCTGTCTTTGCAAGATCGCCGCGCCGGTGGCCGTTCTGCGTCACATGAACGGACGAAGCGCGGATTTTGCGGTCATCGAAGTCGAACGCCGTGTCCGCAAGCACGGCGCCGGGCCAGCCGATGACATGCCTGCCGGAAGGCAGGGGACCGTCGAGTTTCAGGTAAATGTCGTGCCGGAAACTGGCGCCCGCGCGGGTGTCGCCATTGGAAGCCGGAAACAATCCGGAATCATAGGGCATGGATTTGCGATGAACGGAAACGACATTGCGGCCTCCAACCTGTCCGTAGCCCTGTACTTCGTCGACGCGCGCACGGTCGAGAAAGGTGTCTGGTGGCGTATCGGCAAGGCGCAAATGATCGCGCGCAGGCCCGATCACCAGACCCCGGCCACCCTCATGACGAACCCATGTTCCGTTCGGCT
>Ga0265293_10003337_pt1 | contig 29941 bp, 30 predicted proteins | sample Munlanlewell138R_FD_192505 | JGI IMG/M metagenome (GOLD analysis project Ga0265293, IMG submission 192505) | Leachate microbial communities from a municipal landfill in Southern Ontario, Canada - Leachate well 138R | ecosystem: Engineered > Solid waste > Landfill > Unclassified | place: Canada... | reverse complement strand
CTAATGCTTTGTGTTTTTTTAGATTTTCAAAGGTGAATTTTAATTTCGTTTAAAAACTTAACCCCTGTTTGGAGAGCGCTTCTTCTCCAAATAGGGGTTAGTCTACAGTCTGAGGGGCTGCAATTTTGTTGCGGCCCCTTCGTTAATTCTATTCGGTAATAATAATTGTGTTAACGGAGTAGGTGCCGTAGTTATCAATGCCTCCGAGCGCAATAATTGTTCTGCCCGGCTCAATGCCTTTAAAAGTTGTCACTTTAGATGCGGTGTTATCAACAATTTTAACATTGTTTCTTACAACAACCGTTTCGTTTGTTATTTTCCCGGTGTCGGGGTTTTTAACATCCAGCACAAGAACATTATAAAGCGGGTTAATTGATGTTACCGTGCCGATAATTTGCGAGGGAATCGTTGTTTTGCTGATTGTTATTTTGCCTATATTTTCGCTTTTAAGAGTTAGCGAGGCAGTTGCGCCAAGGCGCATATCATATATAGTGCCTTCCGCATCTTCCACATAAAAAGCGGTATCCCCTGCAACCTTATATTTAGTTAGTGCGCCGCCTCTTTTAATCGTTATCGAAGGCTCCGCCGATATAATAATTTCTTCAATTGTGCCTTCAATGTCTTTGTTTACGCTTGTGGCGGTTATTTTTTTGACAAGACCGGATGAGATGCTCAGCGTTGCGTTGTCGCCGATTGCAAGGTTTCGAAGCTCGTCCGGAATGCTGTTTCGAGTTATTGCAACATCCACCGAAACTGGGAACTTTTCAATCGAGCCGTCTTTTGTTGTTATGCCGATAATAGGCGTGCTGCCTTCAAAATCCATATCTTTTATTGTTCCCGATTTGGTGTAATCCTTGGTTTCTGCCGTTATTCTTACAACCTTGTTATTTTGAAGGTTCATTTGTACAAAAGTGTCGTATTTTAGTGCGGAAAAGGTGGTTTCTATGTTATCTATAATAATTACACAGTTGTCGCTTAAGGTATAGCTTTGCGTGCCATCGCTTTGAGCACCGTTAGGGGTGATTGTAACAGCCTTTATTCCGGCATTGTTGGACAATGTTTTTATAACGCCGGAAACCTCCTCCAATGTTCTTGACGACAATGCTTCAATGAAGCGTATTTCTTTTTCTTGATAATGAATGTGAAGGTTGTACCCTTTTTCAATAGCGGAAAGCGGAGCCGAAAGCCCGTCAATCCGTATTATAACATTGTCGCCAATTTGTATATTGCTGCTTACTCCGTTTGCCGCAACCGAAATAGAATCCCCGTTTACTGATAAAACAGCGGCATCGATGGTTGATATCGACATTGCTTCCTCGGTTCGATACATCATAGTTGCCATCATGGCACGGGTGACATTATACATAGGCATAAATTTGTTATCTTCCATGCCTTTCATAATGCCTTTATCGGTAATAAACCTAACATATGGCTTTGATGCGGCAGGAATTTCACCGTCATCGGCATAGTCTAAAATCACAATAGGATTGCTTTGAGCTTCCGTTTCACCGCCCATAACTTTTGTCAGCAACTTTGCAACCTCATGCCGATTCATAGCGGTGTTTTTAACGGTGTCGCCAATGTAGCTCGGCAGCTCGCTTATTCTGATGCAGCCCCTGTAAAGGAGGTATGCAGCCTCTTTTTTATACTGAATGTCAAACGCTGCAAGCTCGTCTTCGTATGCGGCAAGCGCAGCCTCGGCAAATTCGTCATTTTCCTGATATGTAACGCCTAAAATTCTTGCTGCCAAAATAACCGCTTCTAATTTGCTTATTGGATTGTCCGGCTTAAAAGTGCCGTCAGTATAACCTTTTAACAAGCCCCTTTTCACCATATCTTCGATATGCTCCGCAGCCCAGGAATGACGCTCCAAAATATCGGGAAATGTTGCGGCAACAGAAGATAATGTCATAATCGAAAAAACGAAAAAGGCAACAATTAATGCTGTGCAACGCTTAAACTTCATTATATAATCCTCCCACACTCAAAATAGTAGTAAATCAACAAAACAAAAAACCATAAGCGATATGTTGAACATTTTTACGCTGCCCAATTATCCAACATCCCTTGATTATATAATAACATATTATATTACCTATTTCAACAATTATTATTCCAAAAGTGGAAAAATTTTAGGCTTGAATGTGAAAGCAATATAGTGTAACATAGTAATCGTGGTTGACATAATGCTGTGATAGTTCCAATTATGTTAAGCGGAATAAAACAGTATGCTCAACGTAAACGGTATAAAACAAGGGCGAGGGAGCATAAAGAGACACCCCCCCCACCCGACAAAGCCGATGGATCGGCAAATGCAGGAGGCAAGAACCAAAGTAAGCACACAAAAAACAATTATTTAAAATTCTAAGGAGGAAACACAAGATGAGCAAGTTTAGGCGTATTAGTGCATTTTTAATTGCTTTCACAATGGTGTTCGGACTTATAACTTCATTTGCAGCGCAAGAAGCTGAAGATTTTAGCGGAACAAAGTACGAAGAACCGGTGGAACTGTTAAAAGCCTTGGACATCATGGTTGGTGACGCAGAAACAGGTTTATTCAGACTTGAAGACGGTATTCTTCGTTCTGAATTTGCAAAAGTAGCAGTATATCTTTCAGGTCTTTCGGAAGTTGCGGAAAGCTCAAACCAAAGCACGATATTTCCCGATGTAGTAGAAGGACACTGGGCAACAGGTTTTATCAATGTTGCACAACAGCAAGGATATGTAATAGGTGATGACATGGGCAATTTCCGCCCCGACGACAAAATCACTTATGCAGAAGTATCGGCCGTTATAGTTCGTATATTGGGCTATGAACCGAGGGCAGCCTCAAGGGGCGGATTCCCAACAGGTTACACGGTTGTTGCAGGCGAAATCGGCCTTTTGAAAAACGGTGTTGTTTCAAACGGTATAAACAACCCAATAACAAGAGGTTCGGTTGCTATTATGTCTTCTAACTCTTTAACAATTGACATTATGGAGAAAACAAGCTATGGCGCGAACGAAAGCTATGAGGTTGTTGACAAGAACATCTTAAAAGAAAAGCTTGATGTTGAAAAAATGTATGGACAGGTTGTTGCCAACGCTTATACAACCATGACCGGCGCATCATCGCTTCGTGACGATGAAGTTAACATTTTGACAACGGACGGCGACACAGTAACTTATAAAACAGGCAAAACAAACGCCAAAAACTTCATTGCAAGAAATGTAGTTTACTATGTTAAGGATGAGGGCGAAAACACAGACCTTAGACTTGTTCTTGTAAGAAGCAACCCGAACAGCAATTCCGAGATATTTGTTGCAGCGGAAAATATCAGCTCACTTTCAGGCGACGCAGAAGAAAACAAAGTATTGTCGTTTTGGAAAGACAAAGAAACTGACAGAGTTCCTGAAAAAGCTACAATAAAAGCTAATGCAAAAATATTCTACAACGGCGTTGCAAAAGCGGATTATGACTTGGCGGACCTTGAAGAATTAAAAACAGGTAATGTTGTTCTTCTTGACACGGCGCGCACCGATGAATATAACTATGTGTTTGTAACGGAATATCAAAACATGGTTGTTGATGATGTATCCCTTGCAAGCTTTAGGGTGACGGACAAGTATAACACCTTTGCGCTAACACTTGACCCGGCAGACAAAACAATTAAGTTTTCAATAACGCTTGACAACGAAAATGCAGCGCTTGAAGACATTAGAGAATGGGATATTCTATCGGTAGCAATGGATAACCGCAACCCTGCGGAAGCAACTGTAATCAATGTTATTGTTACAAGAAATTCTGTTGTGGGCAAGGTTACGGAAATTGAAGGCGAAAAACGAACAATAAACGGACAAAGCTATGAAATAGCCGAAAACTACACCAATTCGGGACAGCCTGAAATCAAGCTTGACGATGAAGGAACATTCTTCCTTGATGTAGAAGGCAAAATTGCGGCAGTTGACACCACAACGGTAGCAGGCAGCAAATATGCATACCTTGTTGATGCTGACGTAACAGGAATAATGGACAACAAACTTGAGCTTAAACTATTCTCACAAGACGGCGAAACATCAATAGTTACAGCTGCTAACCGAGTGAAAGTAAACAACACTTCCAACCTTGATGGCGATGGCGCATTGGCTGCAATAAAGGCTGCAAACGGCGGCGAAGTAGCACAGCTTATAACCTACGAGGTAAACTCAAACAACGAAGTGTATTATGTAAACACAGCGGCGCAAAACAAAACAGGCACACCGCTTCGGGCAGCGTTTTCACTTGACTTTGCATCGGAAGAACTTGAATACAAAGGCGTATCCGGAAAGCTTGGAACATTCAATGTAACAGCAGATACGATAGTATTTGACATTCCTCAGGGCGAAACGGATTCTGAAAACTTTGCAATACGCACAAAAGACATGTTTGTTGACAAAACATCCTACGATGTTGAGATTTATGACCTTAGCGAAGACTTTACAGCAAAGATTATCATCGTTAAAAACAGCAGCGGCGAAACAAATGCAGAATCATCAGCAGCGGTTGTAATAAAAGTGAGCTCGGCTCAAAACGCTGATAAAATAACAGTTGATAAGCTATACGCTTTGGAAAACGGTAAAACAATCGAGCTTCTTGCAAAAGACACAATAACCCTTGTAAAAGGTGAAGACACGAAGCTTACAGCAGGCGATGTCATTCAATACAGAAAGAATGCACGCGGCGAGATTGACAAAGTAACGGTATTGTTCGATTCGAACGATAAAGACAATACGGATGTTAACAAGCACACCGCCTTTACAGGAACAGAAATGGAAACTGTAATAGGTAGGATAACCAAGAAGTTTACAACTTCAGTTAACCTTGAAACAAATAACATGCCTGAGACAAACTATAATATCGAAGGCGCAACAGTTTATAACTACGACTTCTCCAAGCCTGCAAACACACAAGTAACATTGGTTGATTCAAGCTATTTGACCAAGTACGATTCAGGCGATGCCCGCAAGGTGTTCATGAGAATTTATAAGGGCAAGGTAGAGGAAATTGTAATTATAAAAGAGTAACAAAAAAAGAATAAACCTCCTGTAATTTAATTGACCTTCCCGGCTGCTTGCCGGGGAGGTTTTTTTAACGCTCAAAATATTCAAAAAATTGAGAGCAAACACCGGCTTTTTTATTGATAGTAGACAAACTTTATTATGCCTTATTGACATGGGGTAATAAAAAGCATATAATGTTAGCGTAACCTAACTTTATTTGCAAAGGTATGGAGGCGATTAATCATGGACTTTACAGTTAAAGATTTAAAGCGCGGCGAAAGCGGATTGGTACAAAAGGTAAACGGACAAGGCGCTATAAGACGGCGATTGTTTGATATGGGTATAACGCCCGGGGCGACGATAACAATGCGAAAAGCGGCGCCGCTTGGCGACCCTGTTGAAATAACGGTGCGCGGCTATCAGCTTAGCATAAGAAAATCCGAAGCCAACTCTGTTGTTGTAGCTAAAAATGAGGTGTAAAAATGTCGACCCTTCGATTTGCTTTGGCGGGGAATCCAAACAGCGGTAAGACAACACTGTTCAACGAGCTTACAAAAAGCACAGCTCATGTCGGTAATTGGCCCGGCGTTACGATAGACCGCCGAGAGGGAACTTTTAAAGATGGGAATATCGAAGCTGAAATTATAGACCTGCCCGGTATATACTCGCTGTCACCCTACACACCGGAAGAGGTTATCGCGCGAAATTACATTGTTGAGGAGAACCCAGATGTTATAATCAACATCGTTGATGTAACAAATTTAGAAAGAAACCTGTATCTTACAACCCAATTACTTGAAATGGACTGCCCGATGGTTGTCGCTCTTAATATGTGTGACCAGCTTGAAAAACACAATGATTTTATTGACAGGATAGGGCTTGAAAAAGCGCTTGGCGTGCCTGTTGTGCGCATCTCTGCGTTGCAATCTCACGGCATAGATAAACTAATGAAAAAGGCTGTTTTAGCTGCAGCGGTAAACAGAAAAAGCAGCTCGGTTCTTAGAAACACCGTGTTGGAAAAGCCGATTGAGGAAATAGAAATGCGTCTTTTGGAGCAAGGAGCAAAGCACCCTTTACATAAAGCAATTAAAATTATAGAAGGCGATGCCCATGTTCAGGCGGACGATAATTTAAGAAAGTTAAAAGACGATTTGATTGCCGATGTAGATGATATAGAGGCATTGATTGCTGATTTACGATATAAGCATATAACTAAACATTATTCACCTTTTTTGAGAAAATCATTAAAGCCGGGTGAGCTTACAACCTCTGAAAAAGTTGATAAAATTATAACCAACAAATACTTGGGTATACCCATCTTTGTTGTTATAATGTATTTAATTTTTCATTTAACCTTCGGTGAAAATTTATTTTTTATTGAGGGACTGCCTTCGCCGGGTGTGCTTTTGCAAAGCGGGGCAGAGCTTTTAATTGAAAATATAGGCGACCTAACGACAGATTTTTTGATTGCGACAGGCGCTTCCGAATGGACATACAGCTTGCTTGTAAACGGTATAATCGGCGGGGTTGGGGCTGTGTTGTCGTTCGTGCCTCAAATTATTCTTGTTTTCTTTTTTCTGTCGGTGCTTGAAGACAGCGGGTACATTGCGCGCGCCGCTTTTATTATGGACAGGCTTCTTAAACGATTTGGGCTTTCGGGGCGTTCTTTTATGCCGCTGCTTATGGGGTTTGGGTGCAGCGTTCCTTCCATTTTGGCAACCAGAACGCTTGATAGTGAGCGTGACAGGCGCCTTACCATGATACTTATACCCTACATGTCTTGCGGTGCGAAAATGCCCATTTACGCGTTGTTTGCAACGGCGCTTTTTAAGCAACACTCAGATATTGCCGTGTTTGGAATGTACATGCTTGGAATTGCGGTTGCGGTGGTGTCGGGGGTAATTTTAAAAAATACTGTTTTTAAAGACAGCAAAACGCCGTTTATAATGGAATTGCCCGATTATCACAGACCGAGGGCGCGAAATCTTTTGCTGCATGTATGGGAAAAACTAAAGGGGTATATAATAAAAGCAGGAACTATTATTTTGGTTTCAACGGTTTTTATATGGCTGCTTGCTAATTTTAATTTTAAACTGCAAATGGTTGAGCAAAACAGTATAGACAGCATTTTAGGGACAATTGGAAATGTTATTAAACACTTTTTTACCCCGCTTGGATTTGTTGGCAAGGCAGATGGCTGGAAGCCCGTTATGGCTATATTAACAGGCTTTATAGCAAAAGAAGCGGTAGTTTCCACCCTTGGCGTGCTTTATGCAGGAGGGGCAGCGGGCGATGCCCTTTTGCAAACAATCGCATCGAACTTCACATCGGCATCGGCTCTTTCTTTTATGGCTTTTAACTTGCTAAGCGTGCCGTGTATGGCTGCTGTGTCAGCATTGTTTGCAGAAATGAAAAGCGCTAAATGGGCATGGTTTTCAGTTGCTTTTTGGGTTGCGTCGGCATGGGTAGCATCATTTTTAGTTTACACTTTTGCCGGGCTTTTTTAAAAGGAGGTTATGCCTTATGAAACCGATAGATATTATTATTGTTATTTTTGTGGTTGCAATTGTGGGTGTTTTGGTATATAATGCGGTGAGGAATATAAAAAACAAAAAATCAATGTGCGGCTGCGACAGTTGCAGCGCCGATTGCCCCTTGAGAAGTGTGGGTAAAAAACAATCTAATAAAAAAGGTGATTAGCTAAGTGCAAAATATTTTGCAAGGTGTTTTCGACTTTGGCGCCCATTGGTGGCAATATTCGCTTATGTATCTAATAGGCGGGTTGCTTATTTACCTTGCCATTAAAAAGAATTATGAGCCTATGCTGCTTTTGCCGATAGGTTTTGGAGCCATTCTTGTCAACATGCCGTTAAGGGCGATTTGGGAATTGGTTGGCGCCAACGGCGAAATTTCAAACGGCGTTTTAAAAATATTTTTTGAAGCGGGCATAATAACAGAGATTTTCCCTGCTTTGATTTTTGTGGGAATAGGCTCCATGATAGATTTTACTCCCCTTTTGCAAAACCCCCGGATGATATTTTTCGGTGCGGCTGCGCAATTTGGGATTTTTTTGACGATAATTGTGGCGCTTCTTTTCAATTTTGATATTAAGGAAGCCGCAACGATAGGCATGATAGGTGCGGCGGACGGCCCCACTTCCATATTCGTGGCATCTCGATTTGCAAGCCATCTCTTAGCGCCGGTTACCGTTGCCGCATATTCGTATATGGCGCTTGTGCCCATTATACAGCCTCCAATTATAAAGGCTCTTACAACAAAAAAAGAACGGCTTATACGGATGGAATATAAAGAAGACAAGGTTTCACGACCTGTGTTGATTGTTTTTCCGATTTTAATTACGGTTATTGCGGGAATTATCGCACCGGAAAGCGTTCCGCTTGTTGGGTTTTTGATGTTTGGGAACCTGCTGCGCGAGTGCCGCGTAACGGAGCGTCTTTCAAAAGCGGCGCAAAACGAGCTTTCCAACCTTGTTACATTACTGCTTGGCATAACAATCGGTGCGGGTATGCATCATAGCGCGTTTTTAACGAGCAAGACTTTGGCAATAACGGTTATGGGGCTTGCCGCTTTTATTTTCGATACTGCCGGGGGGGTTTTATTTGCAAAGCTTATAAACATATTTGCGAAAAACAAGGTAAACCCCATGATTGGCGCTGCGGGAATTTCCGCTTTTCCGATGAGTGCGCGAATAGTGCAACGGCTTGCGAAGGAGGAGGACCCATTTAACTTCCTGCTTATGCCTGCGGTAAGCGCTAATGTTTCGGGGCAGATAGGCTCGGTTATTGCCGGCGGAATGGTGCTGGCGCTGGTTCCTTGGCTGTTATCAATCGTTTAGTATAAATATTTTGATTAATTAAATATTTGGTAGGGATGGAGCTTAGTTTGAAAAAAATCTTTGATTTTGTTTCAAACTAATGCACAAGTGCATATTTTTTGCGAAGAAAAAAATAAGTTGCACGTGCGGTAAAATAAATTTAAGCCCATAGAAAATTTCATTTGAAATTTTTGTTCCTGCAAGGGCGAATTTATTTCGCACGCGGCAGGAATGGAGCTTAAAATGCAAATTATGATTGGTTTAAAACTTATGTTTTTTGGTCTGCTTGGTGTGTTTGCGGCTTTGACCATGTTTTATTTTCTGATTAAAATACTTATGGCGCTATTAAACAAAAATTCGTAAAATAAATTTGAAACATTTGAAGATGTCCGCCACAATTTGCGGGCATTTTTGCGTTATGTTTCCATTTTTTAAAAAAGGGAATAATAACACTAAACCGCATCTAAAATGCGCATATTGTTGAAAATCAGTATTATTAGCAGGATTGTTGTATAATTGCGGCAGGATTTTTAAGCCGGGTGTCGAATATATATAATGAGGGGCGGTTGGGCGGCAAAAATTCATAAGGTAAAAAAGGTGATAAAATATAATGAGAAAAATAACCGCACACGAAATTTCTTGCGCTGTGGCGAAATCGTGCATTGAAGCAAATTACAAGTTAAGCGATGATATTGTGCAGGCAATCAAAACAAGCTTGGATAGTGAAACAAACGAAAGAGCAAAAGATGTTTTGGAAAGGTTGCTTGAAAATTTAGATATGGCGCAAAAAGAAAAAATGGCTATTTGTCAAGACACAGGGATGGCTGTTATTTTTGTACGGCTTGGGCAAAATGTTTTTGTTGAAGGGGATATTGAAACAGCCATAAACGAGGGCGTTAAAACAGGCTATAAAAAAGGGTGTTTGCGAAATTCTGTTGTTTCGGACCCACTGCGCCGTGTTAATACTGGGGATAACACGCCCGCCGTTATTCATTATGAGATAACAAAAGGCGAAAAAATAGAAATTACCGTTGCCCCCAAAGGCTTTGGAAGCGAAAATATGAGCGCCGTGAAAATGTTAAAGCCGTCTGACGGAGAACAGGGTGTTGTGGATTTTATCGTAGAAACGGTTGAAAAAGCGGCGTCTAACCCTTGTCCGCCGATAGTTGTGGGGGTGGGCATCGGAGGAACGATGGAAAAGGCGGCGGTCTTATCCAAAAAGGCGTTATTGGTTCCGATAAATTATGAAAACCCTGACGCTTATTATGCAAGGTTAGAGGGTGAAATTAAAAACAGGCTAAACGGATTAGGCATAGGTCCGATGGGCTGGGGCGGGGATACCACCGCGCTTGGCGTAAATATACTTACATATCCTACACACATAGCAGGTCTTCCGGTGGCGGTAAACATAAGCTGCCATGTGACGCGTCATTTTAGTGTGATTATATAGGACTTTACCCAATTTAAAAGGAGGAAAAGAAAATGAAGATGACCATTACTGCAAGAAAGTTTGAACTTACTGATGAATTAAAGGGGTACATCGAAAAAAAGTTTGCAAAGCTGGGTAAGTTTTTTGGTGATAATGCGGATGTGCGCATTACCATGGCGGTGGAAAAGACAATTCAAAAAGCAGAGGTTACAATTTATTTTCAAAGCATGATATATCGTGTGGAAGAAAAGACAAATGATATGTATAATACAATTGATAAATCGATTGATTCCATAGAACGGCAAATAAGAAAACACAAAACTCGGCTGGAAAAACGCTTGCGAGCAGGTTCGTTAGCCAAGCTGATTAAGGAAGCAAACAGCCCTGTTGAAGAAGAAAAGGAATTTAAAGTGGTGAAAACAAAGCTGTTTGAAACAAAACCCATGAGCGCCGATGAGGCAATATTACAAATGAACCTTTTAGGGCACGAATTTTTTGTGTTTGAAAATGACCTATCCGCCAAAACAAATATTGTGTATAAAAGAAAAGACAACGACTATGGTTTAATTGAGGTTAAATAAAGCCGCTTTTGTGTATTATTAAGGGCTTTGCACAATATAATTTTATAAAGGGGATGGTTATTATGTATATAGTGGGGTTAAACGGAAGCCCTCGTGAAAATTCAAATGTTAAATACTTAATGAGCAGGGTTTTGGACAAATGCTCCTCTTTAGGCGCCGATACCGAAATTATAGATGTTCCGGAGGTTTTGGACGCTGCCAAATTTCCTTTTTGCGTTGTGTGTTCAAATCCATGCAGCGGCGAATGTTATAGGGGCACCGATTTAGAGTTGGCATTTAAAAAAATAATTAGGGCAGATGCCTTAATTTTGGGCAGCCCTGTTTATTTTGGAAGCATGAGCGCCCAAATTAAAGCTTTTTTTGATAAAACGCGCCGTTTAAGAGGCGACAAGGCGCTTGTGGGCAAGCCATGCGCATTTATTGCGGTTGGCAGCTCGCGCTTTGGCGGGCAGGAGGCTACCATAGCCGCAATGCATGCTATGGCGCTTGTGCAGGGTATGACTGTTTTAGGAACGGGGCACAGCGATTACGATGCCGGGCATTTAGGGGTCAGCTCGCAGCAACCGTCCGATAAGGATGAGTTTGCCCTGTCACGCTGCGAATCGCTTGCACTTCGCATTATGGGGAAGGAGTGAAACCGCTCATGCTCCCGCGGGAAGCAACGGAACAAAAAGAAGAACAGTTTTTAAGCAAATATGCGGCATTTTCCGCCAAAACAAAAGGGAGAGCCAAAACGGAAACGCCATGCGATATCCGAACGGAGTTCCAGCGTGACCGCGACCGGATTATACATAGCAAGGCTTTTCGGAGGTTAAAGCATAAAACCCAAGTTTTTATATCTCCGGAGGGCGACCATTACCGCACCCGGCTTACCCACACTTTGGAGGTTGCGCAAATAGGTCGCACCATTGCAAGGGCTCTTTGCCTTAATGAAGATTTGGTAGAGGCAATGGCGCTTGCCCATGATTTGGGGCACACGCCGTTTGGTCATTTCGGAGAGGAGGTTTTAGATGAAATTTGCCCGCACGGTTTTCGGCACTATGAGCAAAGCCTTAGAATTGTCGAGGTGCTGGAAAACGATGGCGGGCTTAACCTGACATGGGAAGTAAGGGACGGTATTGCAAACCACACAGGTGAAAACAGCGCAAAAACATTGGAAGGGACGATATTAAAATATGCCGACAGAATAGCATATATCAACCATGACATTGACGATTCTGTGCGTGCGGGAATTTTAAAAGATAGCGACCTTCCGAAGTTATGTGTGTCTGTACTGGGGGATAGCCACTCAAAGCGTATAAATAACATGATTTTGTCAATTATAAGGGAAAGTGCGGAAAAGCCTGTAATTACAATGGAAAACCGGACGGAGGAGGCAATGCTGGAACTCCGCGAATTTTTAATGCAAACGGTTTACATGGGTTCAAAGGCAAAAGATGAAGAAGATAAGGTAAAAGGAGTGCTGCGTTCCTTATATGATTATTTTATAAATAATCCCCTGGAGATTTCGGATGGTCAAAAAAACGACGATATTCACCGCCGCGTTTGTGATTATATTGCCGGAATGTCAGACCGATATGCGGTTTGCAAGTATAAGGAATTGTTTTTGCCAAGCCCATGGCAAATATTTTGAAAAAAACGATAAATATTCGGCAGTAAAAAAAGGGTTTTAATGTTTTATGTCGAATAGTATATAAGGGGATGTTTAATAACCGGGCAGGGCAGCTGATGCAATTGCGGTTATTTTGCATTTCGATTCAAATGAGAGGAAATGGTTATGGCGCAGTTTTTCCCGGAAACGCTTATACAAGAAATTATGGATAAAAATGATATCGTTGATGTTGTTTCAAGCTATGTAAGCATGAAAAGAAGCGGCACAACATTGAAGGGTTTATGTCCGTTTCATAAGGAGAAAACACCCTCGTTTACGGTATCTTCGGACAAGCAATTATATTACTGTTTCGGCTGCAGCAACGGTGGAACTGTAATCAACTTTATAATGCAGGCAGAAAATCTTGACTTTACCGAAACGGTAAAATATCTTGCCGAAAGGGCCAATGTAGACCTTTCGCGGTTTGAAGGGGATGGGGGCGCCGAAACAACACATTTGCGCAGCATTATTTATAAGATTAACAGCGAAAGCGCCAAGTTTTTTTATAACTGTTTATTTGGCGAGCCGGGGCAAGCGGCAAGGGAATACCTGATTGGGCGGGAATTATCCAAAGGAATTATAAATAAATTTGGCATCGGTTATGCGCCCGAGGGCAATTTACTGTTGGCGCATCTTCGGCAACAGGGCTTTGACGATAACAGCATAATACAAAGCGGTGTTGTAGTAAAAAATGATGAGGGCAATGTGTATGACCGTTTTAGAAACCGCGTTATATTCCCCATAATAGACAGACGAAAAAATATAATAGGCTTTGGCGGCAGAGTTTTGGGGGATGGTATTCCGAAGTATTTAAATTCTCCTGAAACGGCGGCGTTTAATAAAAGCTATAACTTATTTGGGCTCAATTTTGCAAAAAGTACGAAGGATGATTACTTAATTTTGGTTGAAGGCTACACCGATGTTATAAGCTTGCATCAAAACAAGATAACATCAGCGGTTGCAACTCTTGGGACGGCGCTTACCCCCGAACAAGCACGCCTTATAAAGCGCATAAAGGGTGAGGTTGTTATTGCATATGACAGTGACGAGGCGGGGCAAAAGGCAACAAAGCGGGCTATTGAATTGCTTGCGGGGGAAGATGTTGTTGTGCGTGTTTTGACAATGGGGGATTGCAAAGACCCGGATGATTATATAAAAAAACATGGAAAAGGTGCGTTTGAGAATCAATTAATCAATGCAAAAGTGCAAATTGAGTATAAAATATCTAAAATACAAGAAAAATATAATTTAAGTAATATTGATGAAAAGGTGAAGTATATTAACGAACTTGCAGCGGAATTTGCGAAAATTAAAAGCCCGGTTGAACGGGAAGTTTACATCAGTAAAATATCGGACGAAACAGGGGTGTCGGCAGACAGTATTTTAAGCGAAGTGAAGCGCAGCCTTGCGGTTACGGAACGCAAAACTAAAATGGAAGCTTTTAAAGCTACCGCCTCGGTTGGCGTAATAAAAAACATAAATCCGAAAAAAGCAAATGTAATTCGTGCGCAAAAACAATTGCTTAACTTGATTAGCATCGACAAAAATATTTACAAAATGACGATAAACAATTTGTCCGATGATGATTTTGAAGAAGGCACAATCAGAGATTTATTTAACGAGTTAAAAATAATATACGAAAGCGGCGCGTTGCCTGAAGTCAAGCTCATTGTGGCGCAGGCGAGCAATGCAGCGGAAATAGCCGAAATTTTGCATGATAATCAAAATATAACCGATAAACAGCTTGCCGCAAAAGAACTTATTGGTCTTATTGCCAAAGAGGCGCGCCTAAAGCAAATGTTTAAAGCGGTTAAAGACGATGAAATACCATCCGGACAAAAGCTGTTGGAGCTTGACAGATATTTAAGAAAGGAGGTCGGGAACGATAAGTAGCGTAGAAAGCAAAAAACAAGTTATAAAAAATCTTATTGAAAGCGGCAAAAAGAAGGGTTTGCTTTCTTATAAGGAAATAATGGACACTCTTGAAGGAATAGACCTTGACCCCGACCAAATTGAAAAGGTTTATGAAAACATAGAAAATTTGGGAATAGAGGTTACCGGCGACATAGAGGACGAGCTTGAGGAAATAAAGGTTGAAGAAGAAATAGACCTGACTATTCCCGAAGGAATCGCCATTGACGACCCTGTCAGAATGTATCTTAAAGAAATTGGCAAGGTTGATTTGCTCAGCCCCGAGGAGGAAATAGAACTTTCGCAGCGTATGGCGGAAGGTGATGAAAACGCGCGCCGCAAGCTTGCCGAGGCAAATTTGCGCCTTGTTGTCAGCATTGCAAAAAGGTATGTGGGGCGAGGTATGCTTTTTCTTGATTTAATACAGGAGGGTAATTTGGGTCTGATTAAAGCTGTTGAAAAGTTTGACTATCTAAAGGGCTTTAAGTTCAGCACATATGCAACTTGGTGGATTCGCCAGGCAATAACTCGTTCAATTGCCGACCAGGCGCGCACAATCAGAATTCCCGTTCATATGGTTGAAACGATAAATAAGCTTATAAGGGTTTCGCGTCAACTTTTGCAAGAATTGGGTCGTGACCCGCTCCCGGAGGAGATTTCAAAAGAAATGGGCATTACGGTTGAAAAGGTGCGTGAAATTCAAAAAATAGCGCAAGAACCTGTTTCGCTTGAAACGCCGATAGGGGAGGAGGACGACAGCCATTTAGGGGATTTTATACCGGACGACGATGCCCCTGCCCCCGCAGAGGCGGCATCTTTTTCGCTGTTAAAAGAGCAGCTTGTTGATGTGCTTGCAACCCTTACACCCCGTGAGGAAAAGGTGTTGCGGCTTAGGTTTGGGCTTGATGACGGGCGAGCGCGGACGCTTGAGGAAGTGGGGCGTGAGTTTCAGGTAACAAGGGAGAGAATCCGTCAAATTGAGGCGAAAGCGCTTAGAAAACTGCGCCACCCCAGTAGAAGTAAAAAACTTAAAGACTATTTAGACTGATTTTTTATGGTGTCGGCGGATACTGCCCGTCTAAATATCTTTGTTTAGGGCGTGTTGGGCATTGGAGCATTTTTTAATGCAAGTGATTTTAGTAAACAGGAGAAAAATATGAAGTTGCCCCCTCGACTTGCCGCGGTGGCTTCTTTTGTGCCGCCTTGCAAAATGCTTGCGGATATCGGCACTGACCATGCTTACATACCAATTTATCTTGTGAAAAGGGGAATAGCTTTACACGCGGTGGCATCAGACATAGTAAAAGGTCCTGCCGATATAGCGGCTGCCAACATAAAAAAACATGGCTTACATGATAAAATAAGCGTTGTTGTGGGTAGCGGTCTTGATAAAATACCGCAGTCGGATGTTATTGTAATAGCAGGGATGGGGGGCAAGATTATTTGCGAAATATTGCAGGAGGGCTTACCTGTTGCAAGAAAAGCAAAATGTATTGTGTTACAGCCCATGACGGCGATTTCCGAGGTTCGCAGGTTCTTATATGCGAAATCTTTTACCATATACGATGAAGCTATTGCAAAAGAAGGAGATAAGCTGTATAATATAATAGCTGTCAAAAAAGGCAAAACGAAAGTTGAAGATGACCTTTATTATTATATAGGCGAAAAGCTGATTGAAAATGAGGATAAATTGCTTGGGCAGTTAATCCAAAAAAAGATTAGTGCGCTTGATGTTGCGATACACTCGTTGTCAAAGAGCAATGACGGCGCAAAAAAAATGACAGAGTTAATTCATCTTCGTCAAAGGTTTTCGGAGGTGTACCATGATAACTGTTCTTGACATAGCCGCAGTGATGGAAGAATATGCGCCAAAAGCGCTTGCGGAAAAATGGGATAATGTAGGCTTGTTGGTGGGAAGCTATAATTCTAAGGTGAACACCATACTGATTGCGCTTGATGCGGATAATGATATTATTTCCGAGGCTGTCAAAATGGGCGCAGACCTTATCATTACACATCATCCGATAATTTTTAACGCTATAAATTCGGTAACGGACGATACCGTTACGGGAATGCTTTTGCAACGACTGATACGAAACAACATTTCGCTGTATGCCGCACACACAAACTTGGATACGGCAAAAGGCGGCGTTAATGATGCGCTGGCACATGAATTGGAGCTTTCAAATGTGGTTGACCTTTGTGCCCCTGGCTTTGACGGCGGCGCACGAATGGGTCGTGTAAAAAAGCAAACGCTTGGCGAATTTGCCGGTTTTGTGAAAAACACGCTTAACAGCGCGGTAATAAAGCGTGTTGGCGATGCAAGCAAAACAATTCAAACGGTGGGAGTTTGCGGCGGTTCCGGCGGATATATGATAGAGAGTGCAAAACAAAGCGGGTGTGATGCGTTGGTTACCGGCGAGGCGAAATACAGCGATGAACAAAAGGCGGCGCAGCTTGGGCTTTGTCTTATTGAGGCGGGCCACTTTGAAACGGAAAATATTATATGCCGTGAAATTCATAAAAGGCTTTCGGGCATATTTAAAGATTTGCAAATAACAATTTCAAAACGAAAAACAACATACTATGAGTAAGCCGGATGGCCGCGGCGGGTGTTTTGCCCGACGAGGAAAGTCCGGGCTGCATAGGGCAAGGGTGCCGGGTAACTCCCGGTAGAGGCGACTCTAAGGACAGTGCAACAGAAATAGACTACTGCATATATGTGCAGTACAGGTGGAAAGGTGAGGTAAAAGCTCACCGGCGGTAAGGCGACTTATCGGCCATGCAAACCCCACTCGCAGCAACACCGACAGGGGCGCCTGCCCGGCATATGCCCCGAAGGGTGGCTTGAGCAATGCAGAAATGCATTGCCTAGATAGATGGTCATCTGATACAGAACCCGGCTTACAGGCTTGCTCATACCATTTTTTATATAGGATATTATTATATGAGAATAACAAAAAAATTTTATATTAGGCCTGCAACCGAAACGGCGCCGCTATTGCTTGGCAAGTTCTTATGCCGAAATGCGGAAGGCAATGTTATTAAGCGTCGTATCACCGAGACGGAAATTTACTTCGGCGAAGATGATACGGCATGCCACGCTCGCAGCGGAGTTACTCGCCGCACATGGCCGCTGTATGAGCAAGGCGGCATAGCGTATGTGTATTTATGCTATGGAATACACAACTTATTTAATGTTGTCACCGGGGAAAAGGGGTTTCCCCAGGCGGTGCTCATTCGTGGCGTCGAGGGCTTTGACGGCCCGGGTAAGCTTACAAAACACATGAAAATAGATAGAAGCCTAAACGCCGTATGCTTGGTTGGCTCAAACGAAATTTGGCTTGAGGATGACGGTTTTTTGCCGAAATTCAATGCCACAAAACGCATTGGAATAGATTATGCCTCCGAGCATGACAGAAACAGGCTTTGGCGTTTTGTTGCGGAGGATATTACATGAAAATAGTGTTGCAAAGGGTAACGGAGGCTTGCGTAACGGTTGATAAAGAAATTGTCGGCAAGATTGGAAGGGGATATTTAGCCCTTGTAGGTGTTTTTGACGATGACACAAAACAAGGCGCAAAGCAGCTTGCCGAAAAAATTTCAAAGCTTAGGATTTTTCCCGATGGCGATGGTAAAACAAATTTATCGGCTTTGGATGTTGGCGGCGCAATTTTGATTGTTTCTCAGTTTACCCTTTGCGCTGACTGCAAAAAGGGGAACAGACCAAGCTTTGTAAAGGCGGCAAACCCCGAGAAGGCAAGTGAGCTGGTTGATTATTTTGCAGCAGAATGTCGGCAGCATTTCAAAATAGTGCAAACCGGTATATTTGGGGCAAAAATGGAGGTTGCACTTGTAAATGATGGTCCTTTTACAGTTGTGCTTGAGGGATAGGGGGAGGCGGTATTGCCTTTTGTATATATTGTGCAATGTGCGGATAAAACTTATTACACCGGATGGACGGTTGACATAAAACAACGAATAAAAGAACATAATAGCGGCAAGGGCGCGAAATACACGCGAGCGCGCCTTCCGGTTCGGCTTGTGTATCAAGAAAAAATCAATGAAAAATCGGCTGCGTTAAAAAGGGAGATGGAAATAAAAAGGCTTTCGAGGGTGCAAAAAGCCCAATTAATCAAATCCAAATCTGTATAAAAAAGACGCTTTTTGGCTAAAAGTTTTAAATATATTGCAAATGCTTGTAAAATATAATATAATTGAAAAGTGTTGCCTGATATTATGTTTGACGGGCAACAAATTTAAAACAAAATTAAGGAGGCAAAAAATGAAAAAAAGGTTATTTAAATCAGTTATGTTTATTATGGTATTAGTGTTTATCGTTGCATCTGTTGTAAGTTGTACACAGCAATCAAGCGATACATTGGTGATGGGCACAAATGCGGAATTCCCGCCGTTTGAGTACATTGGTGACGATGGTCAGCCGGACGGCTTTGATGTGGCAATGGTAAAAGAAATAGCAAAAAGGATTAATGCCGAGCTAAAAATCGAAAACATGGAGTTTAAATCGTTGATTGGCTCGCTTGCAAGCGGCAAAATTGACTTGATTGCAGCAGGAATGACCGTTACGGAAGACAGAAAAAAGGAAGTTGATTTTACCAATACATATTTTGAAGCAAATCAAATGATTATTATACCGGTAGACGGCACAATAAAAGATGCGCTTGACCTTGACGGCAAGGTGGTCGGCGTGCAAGAAGGCACAACAGGCGATATAATAGTTACCGAGGAAGAAGAAGATTATACAGTTAAAGAAGTTAAGCGTTATAAAAAGGGCATAGATGCCGTTATGGATTTAGTAAACGGCAGAATAGATGCAGTTGTAATCGATTCAAACCCCGCCAAAGAATATGTGGCATCAAATGAGGGTAAAATTGTTGCAATCGAAAGCGGAATGGAAGCCGAAGAATATGCAATGGCAATTAAAAAAGACAATTCCGCACTTCTCAAAAAGGTTAATGATGCGCTTGATAAAATTAAGCAAGACGGTACATATGAAAAGCTTGTAAAAGAATATATCCAATAATGTTTTTAACATAAAATGCGTCGGGCTGCAATGCAATACGCTTGCTTTGCGCCCGACATTGGTTGTTGTGCAATTGTAACTTTGTGGGAACGCACTAATGTAAGAAAAAATTTCTACAATCGATATTTTTTCTACCGTTACATTATAAGGGGGTTCATTGTTGAACAACTTTTTGGTGAGAATAAACGAGATTTTAATTGGCGGAAACCGTTATAAACTTTTGCTAAGCGGGCTTGGGGTTACCGTTCAGGTTACCTTTTTTTCGGCAATTATAGGCGTTTTTCTTGGCTTGATTTTGGCGTTAATGAAGCTTGGCGATAAATCAAAGGGAATTTTAAGGTTTCCTTACATATTTGCAAGCGCTTTTATTGATGTTATAAGAGGAACTCCGTCTGTTGTCCAGCTTTTAATAATATATCACATTGTTTTTAGACAGGTTAAAGGAATGCCGGCGGTTTTTATTGCGATTATAGCCTTTTCAATAAACAGCAGCGCGTATGTGGCGGAAATTTTTCGCGGCGGCATTCTTGCCGTTGATTACGGGCAAACGGAGGCGGGAACCAGCCTTGGGCTTTCAAAGTTCCAAACTATGCGCTATATAGTAATACCGCAGGCGCTGAAAAACGCCTTTCCTTCTCTTGCAAACGAGTTTATTGTGCTTATGAAGGAAACGGCAATTGTGGGCTATATCGCGCTTCAAGATTTGACAAAGGCGGGGGATTTTATAATAAGCAGAACATATAACGCTTTTATACCGCTTATCACAGTCGCAATTATATACTTTACCATCATAAAGATTTTGACAAAACTATTTAACGCTTTTGAGGGGAGACTTCGCAAAAGTGATTTACGCTGATAATTTAAAAAAGAACTTTGGGAATATTGAGGTTTTAAAAGGCATCACCGAACACATTGCCAAAGGAGAGGTGGTTGCGGTAATCGGACCGTCCGGCTCGGGCAAGAGCACCTTTTTGCGTTGCCTTAATTTGCTTGAGGAGCCAACCTCGGGTAAGATAATAATTGACGGTGATGAAATAACAAGAAAGGGCGCGGATATAAACACCCTTCGTCAAAAAATGGGCATGGTCTTTCAGCAGTTTAACCTGTTCCCGCATTTGACGGTAATGGATAATATAACCCTTGCCCCGATTCGCCTTAAAAAGCTTACAGTATCGCAAGCGCAGGAAAGGGCTTACAGCCTTTTAAAAAGGGTGGGGCTGTTGGAAAAGGCAGGTTCGTACCCCATTCAGCTTTCGGGGGGGCAAAAGCAACGAATAGCGATAGCGAGGTCGCTTGCAATGTCGCCTGAAATAATGTTGTTTGACGAGCCGACAAGCGCACTTGACCCTGAAATGGTAGGCGAGGTGCTTGATGTTATGAAAAGCCTTGCCACCGAGGGCATGACTATGGTTGTTGTCACTCACGAAATGGGTTTTGCGGCGGATGCGGCAGACAGGGTTGTTTTTATGGATGATGGGCTTATTGCGGAAACCGGAACGCCCCATCAGATTTTTCAAAATCCGCAAAATTGCAGAACGCAAAGCTTTTTAAGCAAAGTTCGGTAACAATTTTTGTCCCGTGTGCATAAAATATCATACGGGGTGGTTAGAATGTCAAATGTTTTTTTCTCTGCCGTTGTTTGCTTTTTCGCTATTTTCGGCATTATACAAATGATAAAAAATATCTATCATGAAATTTACAAATATAATAATGATTTTTTTATTGTAATTCTGGTGAAAAATCAACAAGATTATATAGAAAACATCATACGCACTACCGTTTGGAAAAGCTTGAACCGATTGGGGGGCAGGCAGGTTCCCGAAATTTATGTTGTTGATTGCGGTTCAACTGATGAAACTCCCGAAATATTAAAAAAAATTTGCAAGGATTATGAGTTTGTCAATGTGCTCAGCCGTGCGGAATACATAAACCTTATGGAGAAAAAATAGTATGAGTTTTACAAATGACAAAACAACATTGAAAGGCGTAGTAGAAGAAGTTGTTTATTATAATAACAACAACTACTATGCTGTTTGTTATGTGCAGACTGATTCGGAATATACTGCAGTTATAGGCTACATGCCGTATATTTCGGAAGGTGAAACGATTACCGTTACAGGTTCGTGGACGGTGCATGCGGAATATGGACGGCAGTTTAAGGCTGAATATTTTGAAAAAGATATGCCGAAAGAAAAATCAGATATATTAAAGTACCTTTCTTCCGGCGTTATAAAAGGGGTGCGGCAAGCAACGGCGGAAAAGATTATTAATAAATTTGGCGAAAAGGCGCTTGAAGTTATAGCGCACAGCCCGGAACAGCTTGCGCAAATAAAGGGAATTTCACCAAAAAAGGCAGCCCAAATAGGCGAGTCCTATTCTTTGCAGCTTGGCGCGCAGGACATTATAATCTTTTTGCAAAAGTACGGTATTTCGGCGGCGTATGCCGTTAGGGTGCACAATCATTTTGGGGGCGCTTCGGTTGATGTTGTGAAAAACAATCCATATGTTTTGGCGCAAGAGGTTTACGGCATTGGTTTTAAAACAGCGGATAAAATTGCAATCAATATGGGCGTCGCGCTTAATTCGCCCGCGCGAATTAAGGCGGCAATCAGCTTTACTTTGTGGGAAGGCGCGCTAAACGGACACACCTATCTTCCGCGTAATGTGCTCATTCGCAACACCTGCAACCTTATCGGGGTTGACAGCGGAGAATGTGATGCGGTTATTTCGTCTATGCTGTTTTCCGGTATGCTTATGGAGGAAAAGCTCCCTACAACACAAGCAATATATCAACCGGCGCTGCATTTTTCAGAAAAGCAAGCGGCTTTGCTGCTTACGAAAATTGCGCAGGTCGGTTTTAACGATTCGCGCCTAACGGCAGACTCAATAATAAACGAAATGGAAAAAGAACATAACATAAAGCTTGCATATCATCAAAAGGAAGCGGTGTATTCCTCACTTGAAAATGGGGCGGTTGTTATTACAGGCGGCCCCGGAACCGGAAAAACCACTATAATCAAAGCCATTAAAAAGGTGATGGAAGGGCTGGGCAAAAAGATTGCGCTTGCAGCCCCTACCGGCAGGGCGGCAAAGCGTATAAGCGAAGTGTGCGGCATGGAGGCAAAAACATTGCATCGTTTGCTCGAGGTGGGCTTTTCGGAGGATGAGAAGGATTTAAAGTTTAACCGTGATGATAAAAACCCCTTGCAATGCAGCGTTTTAATTGTTGATGAGATGAGCATGGTTGATATCGTGCTGTTCCATTCGCTTTTAAAAGCGGTTGCAATGGGCACCCGTCTTATAATGGTGGGTGACAGCGACCAGTTGCCTTCCGTCGGCGCAGGGATTGTGCTAAGCGATATTATTTCCTCGGGGGCGATACATACCGTTTCGCTGACCGAGATATTTCGGCAGGCAAAAGAAAGTATGATTGTTGTAAATGCGCATAAAATCAACAGCGGTCAGTATCCGGTGCTTAACAAAAAAAATAGCGACTTTTTTTTGGTATCAAGACAAAGCGGACAGGAAGTTTTGCAAAGCATTATTGAGCTTTGCAAAAGCCGACTGCCTGCAACTTACCGTTATGACCCTGTTTCCCAAATACAGGTGCTAACCCCCACACGCAAAGGTCCCACAGGGGTGAATGCGCTTAACGAGCAATTGCAAAAAGCATTAAATCCACCGAACAAAAATAAAAGGGAAAAGCTTTTTAGGGCGGTTACCTTCCGTGAAGGCGACAAGGTTATGCAAATTAAAAATAACTATCAAGCAGAGTGGAAGGGAATATCGGATGACAGCGAGGGTATCGGCGTTTTTAACGGCGATATAGGGCGAATTGAAGCAATAGACACTAAAAATGAAACGATAACAGTAATATTTGATGATAAAATTGCGGTTTATGATTTTATGCGCCTTGACGAGATTGACCTTGCTTATGCCGTAACTGTACATAAAAGTCAGGGCAGCGAATTTGATGCGGTTGTTATGCCGATGTATCCGATAGCGCCGATGCTTCAAAACCGAAATCTTTTATATACCGCCATAACAAGGGCAAGGGAGTTGGTTGTTTTGGTGGGCAGAGACGAGGTAATAAAAACAATGGTGGATAATGTTTACGAAATGCAGCGGTTTTCAATGCTTCAACATAGGCTAAGGGCAGCAAAATGAATTTCAAAAAGTTGGTGGAAAATATTTTAGCGCCCCCTGTTTGTGTGTTTTGTAAAAAAGAGCTGTATGTTACAAGCAATTACTGTGTTTGCCGCAACTGTGCAGATATAATTCCGTATAATGACGGAAAACGGTGCAGAATTTGCAGCACTCCGCTTGATATTTCATACGGTGATTTGTATTGTTTGCATTGCAAAAGAACCAAAAGGAGTTTTAACCAAAATATTTCAAGATATATTTATAAAGACGGCGTTGCAGAGGCTATAAAGCAAATGAAATTTGGTCAACAGCAGCTTTGGATTGCCAAAGCCTTAGGCGCTTTTCTTGCACAGACGATAAAGGAAAATTACGGCGACATCTTGTTCGATATGGTGATACCTGTACCGCTCAGCAAAAGGGGTCTGCGTGAAAGAGGGTTTAACCAATCCGAGGTGATAGCGGAGGAAGTGTGCCGTAATACGGGGCTTTTTATGAATAAAAACATATTATTAAAATCTGTTGACACACCAAAGCAAAGCAGTCTGAATTTTAAAAACAGAAAACAAAATGTTAAAGGCGTGTTTAAATTACGCAATTCCGAACTTGCGGCAGATAAAACCGTTTTGATAATTGACGATATTTTCACAACCGGTGCAACTTTTAACGAGTGTGCGAAAATTTTAAAAAAAGCAGGCGCGCTTACGGTCTTTTGCGCTGCAGTAGCCGCCACCGAACTTCACAGATAGGTCAAATTTATTGTAAAAAACACATTAAACGGCTGGTTTTGATGAATAATCCGCTTTTATTTGCACAAAATAATGATGTCCGAAAAATGTGCAATCAAAGAAAGGATTTGAAAATAAAATGGCAGGTACAAGAAAATCACGGCTTTTAAATCCTGATGCTTATGACGCAATGCAAAAACTAAAATTTGAATGCGCCAAGGATTTAGGTCTTATGCAATTTGTTAAAGAAAACAATGACCATTACAGGGGTCATCTTACTGCAGCCGAAAACGGCGGCACCGGCGGACCGATTGGCGGCGAAATGGTAAAACGCATGGTTGCAGCATACGAAAGCAAAGGAACCAGCACCAATTAACATTAAGTTTCATAGTAAATTAAAAGCACTATTTTTAATTAGTGCTTTTAATTTTGCGATATTTTACGGAGATAAAATAAATTATTTTTTGAATAATATTCAAAAAATAGCAAACAATACAATTGAAAGGAGATGATAATACTTGCCAAACATAACTACGAAGGAGCTTAGCGCTCTTGATGACCAATTAAGCATGGAACAAGTTTTAGTCAAAAAGTATCGCACCTTTGCAAATCAATGCAGCGATACCGAGCTTAGAACAAAATGCAACCAAATTGCTGACAGGCACCAAATGCATTTTGACACACTTGCCAATTATTTAAGGTAACAAAGGCATACGAAAGGGATGTGAAAAATGGACAACCAAACTATGGGCGACAAAGAAATGATAAATGATTCGCTTTCAAGTCAAAAATTAATTAGCAGCACTTACAATACCTTTGCCAACGAATGTGTGAATCCGTCGTTGCGTTCAGACTTTTTAAACATTTTAAAAGAAGAACATGACATTCAGGCAGACTTATTTTGTGAAATGCAAAAAAGAGGCTGGTATCAAACAAAACAAGCGCAGCAAAATGATATTGACCAATCAAAACAAAAATATAGCGTGTAGATTTTATTAGCGCAAAATAAAAAGCTCGAGGGCTATGTCTTTCGAGCTTTTTTGTTGTTTTCAATAACAAGGGCTTAATTTGATTGACATTTTTGTCAATTCGTTGTAAAATAATTAAAAAACAGTATAGTGCCCGACTTTTTGAAAGGAAGTGTTAGAAATGGATAATCTTCATATTAATACAAAGGCAATTCAATCCGGATGGCAGCCGAAAAATGGCGAGCCAAGGGTGTTGCCTATTTATCAAAGCACTACTTACAAATATGATTCAAGCGAAACGATTGGAAAGCTTTTTGACCTACAAGAAGAAGGCTTTTTTTATACAAGGTTGGCAAACCCTACTGTTGATGCGGTTGAAAAAAAGCTTGCCGATATGGAGGGCGGAGTGGGCGCCATGTTGACATCGGCAGGGCAAGCGGCATCGCTGTTTTCAATTTTAAATATATGTAAATCGGGCGAGCATTTTATAAGCTCGTCTGCCATTTATGGCGGCACTTATAATTTATTTTCCGTGACGATGAAAAAGATGGGCATTAGCGTTACCTTTATAGACCAAGGCGCTTCGGATGACGAGATACAAAAGGCTTTTAAAAGCAACACAAAGGCGATTTTTGGTGAAACACTATCAAACCCATCATTAAGAGTTTTTGACATTGAACGGTTTTCAAAGATTGCCCACAAAAACAATGTGCCGCTTATAATAGACAATACCTTTGCAACACCGGTTCTATGCAAGCCGATAACACACGGCGCTGATATAGTTATATATTCCACTTCAAAATACTTAGACGGTCATGCCGTTTCATTGGGTGGGGCAATTGTGGATAGCGGCAATTTTAATTGGGAAAACGGCAATTTCCCTGATTTTACGACACCGGACGATTCATACCACGGCGTTGTTTATGCAGAAGCGTTTGGCAGTAGCGCATATATTGTAAAGGCACGAACACAACTGATGAGAGACCTTGGGTGCATGATGGCGCCGCAAAATGCATTTTTATTAAATCTTGGCATGGAAACATTGCCGCTTAGAATGGAAAGGCATTGTCAAAACGCTCTTGAAGTGGCAAAGTATCTTAAAAACCACAAAAAAATTACATGGGTTAACTATCCGGGGCTTGAAGATAATGATGACCATGCGCTTGCAAAAAAATATCTGTCCAATGGTGCAAGCGGTGTCGTATCATTTGGGGTACAAGGTGGCAGGAAGGCGGCAGCCGACTTTATGGACAAGCTTAAACTTGCGGCAATTGTTGTTCATGTGGCGGATGCAAGAACGGGCGTTTTACACCCGGCATCAAGCACGCATCGCCAGCTAAGCGACAGCCAATTGGAGGAAAGCGGCGTTTCACCCGACTTAATTCGTCTGTCAATAGGCATTGAACATGTTGGTGATATTATAAAAGACATTGAGCAAGCCCTTGGGGATTGAATAACCCATACGCACTATCCCCGCGCATGCAAGTTTAAAAAAGAATTATAAATCAAAAAATATTGACATTTGGCGCAAAGGCTGTTATACTAATTCTTGTGTAAGCGAGCATGCTGGAACTGGCAGACAGGCACGTTTGAGGGGCTTACCCCTCAATGATTATATTATTAAACGAGTTCTGTAAGTTTGGCATGACGTTAGAAACCCTCAGAAATACTATAAAAACTGAATAAGCGAGCATGCTGGAACTGGCAGACAGGCACGTTTGAGGGGCTTACCCCTCAATGATTATATTATTAAACGAGTTCTGTAAGTTTAGCATGACGTTAGAAACCTTTAGAAATACTATGAAAACTGAATAAGCGAGCATGCTGGAACTGGCAGACAGGCACGTTTGTGGGGCTTACCCCTCAATGATTATATTATTAAACGAGTTCTGTAAGTTTGGCATGGCATTGGAAACCCTCAGAAATACTATGAAAACTGAATAAGCGAGCATGCTGGAACTGGCAGACAGGCACGTTTGAGGGGCGTGTGTCGATGACGTGTGGGTTCGATTCCCACTGCTCGCACCATGGAGTTGTCAGTGTTCAGTTACCAGTTGCCAGTAGTTTAGGGTGGGGCTTCGAAGAGTAATAGCTCTAACATTTACTCATAACCCTAAACTTATAACTGTTTACTCGAGGCAGCAGTTTTGGACAGGGTTTCGAATGAACTTAATGCATTGTTTAATATATCCCCTTATTAATATTCACACCATGACATTGCTCGTTTATTTTGCTCACCGCAATAGCTGCGGGCAATTTTTATTGCTCAGATTTTAAGTCCAATATCTTTTATGGTATCATAATTAGTAAAAAATTTAATATTTTTCCCCGACAGTAAATATTTTTTGTCGGGTTTTTTTGTGTCAAAAATTAATTTTACTAGGAGGTATTTATTTGAAAAACTTCGCCAAAGGACAATTCACTATCGTTTCTAATTCTTTAGTTATGGATAAAAATTTGGATGCGTTTGAGTTTCGCATTTTAGCATATTTAATCAGCAGAAGTGACAACAACAATTTTTGTTTTCCATCTTATGCAACCATCGAAAAAGATTTAAAAATCAGCCGCTCCAAGATTATAGGAGCAATTAAGAAGCTGAAAGAGCTTGAATATATTACTGTCGAAAGCAGAATTTTTGACAACGACCGCCAAACTTCAAACGGGTATACGATTTCTATTTCAGAAATATCATTAGATGATGTTTCTGAAAAACCATCCGGTATTTTAAATGAACTATCTGATGTTGTTTCAGAAATACCCCTTGGTGTTTCTGATGTACCCGAACAATATACATATAATAATAACCATTTTCTTAATAATCATCATCTAACAATAGATGGCATTATTGAAAAAGCACAGCTAAAAAGATTGCACATTCCTAAAGACAGAAAATTATTTGAAACAGCAATAAGAAAAATGTATTCTGCAAAACAGATTACGGTAAACGGTGAGATTATTTCCCAAGATGATGTCAGAGCTGCCTTGCGAAATATGAACTATGAAATTACAGCCGAGGCCTTTGAAACACTAAGATATAACAATGTAGAAAACAAAGTCCCTTATCTAATTTCAGTTATGTATAACTTGTTGATCGAGCTTGACACATCGTGAAAACAAAGGGCTGTAACGGCGAATTTGCCCTTGTGTGCCAATTTGACAGTGGATAGGGGTAGTTTAGCCATAGCGAGGAATAAGGCGAAATTTCGCAAAAGTTGGGGCTTTGTAAAATCGCAGATGCGCAGCACAGCAGTGACCTTTTTTGCGGGGGAAGTAACGAGTGTGAAAACTAAGCAGGTTAAAATGCAGGTGCGTTTACGCACCTGCAGCCCCACTTCGGGCGGGCAGTGCCCGCCGTTGAGGGGTTCATAATCAATAGAAATTAGTGCTGTAAAAATGATTTGGTGCTGTTTATGGCGATGTATTGGCGATAAACCGCATATTATGGCAGTTTTAGTGGTGAAATAACAGGTGCGCATACCTTTCTTGGGGAATAGTCATAAACAACTTTCCCGCCTTAAACACAAAAATAACTCTTGCAGCCTCTTAACACTCTTTATTTCTATTGCTCATCATTTGTATTTGATGGGGAGTATGTTATTATTTTTGTAACGATTGTTTCTTTACCATAACTGTTCACGGCACGAAAATCAAATGTATTCACTCCATTTCTAAGCGACACATTTTGTTCAAACTTACCATTTGAAGAAACACTCCATTGTTTATCATTTACAAATAAGTATACACCATTTCTTTCTCCGCCGACAGTACCAATAATTGATATACTTTTTTGTGTGGTAGTTTCGGGACAATTAATAAAAGAAATTATTGGCGAACCAACTTCAAGGGTAACAGTAATACTCTTAGTAGTCTGCTTACCATTTTCATTTGTGGCAACAACGGTAAATTTATTCTCGCCTTCATTAAGAGTGAAACTCTCAGAGAAAGTACCATTGTAATTCATATAAGCACTTTGACCGTTAATGGTAACCGTTACGGAGTAATTATCATCAGTTGCCTTGCCAGTCAAAGTGAAGAACTTGCTTGTAACTGACTGATCGTTCTGATTTAGAGTTAATGTTGGCGCTCCTACTGAATATGTAATTGTCACACTTTTGGTTGTTTGTTTACCATTTTCGTTTGTGGCAACAACATTAAATTTATTCTCGCCTTCATTAAGGGTGAAACTCTCGGAGAAAGTACCATTGTAATTCATGTAAGCACTTTGACCGTTAATGTTAACCGTTACAGAGTAATTATCATCAGTTGCCTTGCCGCTTAATTCAAATTTTTTATTTGTTACCATCTGGTCTGTCTGATCTATATTAAGTGTTGGCGCCCCGATTTCATATTTTGCAGTAACCTGTACAGACTTTTTCTTACCTGCTTTACTTGCTTCAACCGTAAAAGTTTTACTTCCTTCGCTCTCAAAAGTGTAAAGGAATGCTCCTGCATATCCACCGTCATAATCGGAACTCATTTTTACACTCTGACCATCTATGGTAACGATTGTCAGTGGCGGTGATAAAATGTACAAAAGTGGTGGTAAAAAAATGTACAAAAAGGGCTTTTAGTAAAAAGTAAAATATGATACACTTTTTTTCAACAAAAAGTTGAAGAAGGTGTAAAAATGAG
>Ga0265293_10003336_pt1 | contig 29959 bp, 27 predicted proteins | sample Munlanlewell138R_FD_192505 | JGI IMG/M metagenome (GOLD analysis project Ga0265293, IMG submission 192505) | Leachate microbial communities from a municipal landfill in Southern Ontario, Canada - Leachate well 138R | ecosystem: Engineered > Solid waste > Landfill > Unclassified | place: Canada... | reverse complement strand
ACGATCCCGCTGTGGGGAATGACGACGAGCAGTTCTTTCAGGCGCATGCTGACACCTCATGTTAGTGTTTCCTGTGCGGCAATGCCGGCCCCGCAATTTCACAGAAAGCACATATTATTCAAACATTTGCCGTAAGCTGAACGGGCCGGATCAGCAGCCGGGCTCTTCGCAGGCATGTGATTCCTGCTCGATCTCCATTGTCAGATGTCCGATGTTCAGTCCGGCGGCCATTTCCCTGATCCGTTTTTTCAGTCCCGCGCTTTCTGCCGGTTTCATTCCGTCTGCAACAACCACATGTACCGTCATTGCGTTCTGGGTGGTACTGAGTCCCCAGATATGCAGATGATGCAGGCTCCGCACACCCTCCGTGTTCAGGATCGCTTTGCGGATTCCTTCAGCGTCCACATTTTCCGGCACGCCGTCCAGCGCAAGTTTTATGCTCTCCCTCAGCAATCCGAATGTGCTGTACAGGATCACGGCAGCAACCAGTAAGCTCAGCAGCGGATCGATCACATAGAAACCGGTAAAATGGATCAGCAGTCCGCCGACGACCACTGCGGCAGACACCAGCGCATCGGCAAAAAGGTGCAGGTATGCGCCCTTGATATTGAGATCCTTGTCCTTATCCCGGAAAAACAGAAAAGCGGTCAGGGCATTAATGACAATACCGGCAAGTGCGACGATGGCAATGTTCAGACCCGGGACCTCCGCCGGCCGGTTAAAGCGTTTAACGGCCTCGATGATGATCACGAGCACCACCGCCAGCAGGATCACCGCATTCAGCAGACTGGCGAGGATCGTTGACTTTTTATATCCGTAGGTAAATCTTTCGCTGGCTTTCCGTGTCGCCAGCCTGATGGCCATTAAAGAGAGCAGCAGGCTGCCGATGTCACTGACATTGTGCCCGGCATCTGTCAGCAGAGCCAGAGAATTGTTCATCAGCCCGGCAATGACCTCAATAATGACGAAGAGCACATTCAGGGAAATTCCCAGAATAAACGCGGTGTTGATCTTCTTCAGATCCGGGATCTCATGCTGATGTTGATGCTGATGCCCCATAACTCCCGCTGCCGTTTCAGAAATAAAATATGAAACACGCCCTGAAAATCCTATGGGAAATATTTTCCGCAAAGGAAGATTTAGAAGTCAATTCCGGGCTCATAGATTTCCGGTTTCCGCTGCCTGATCGATTTACGGACCCTGTCAGTCAGCTGCCAGGCCGCATCGAGTTCACGTCCGGACATGAACAGCCGTTTGTTTCCCCTGATACACTCTTCCAGGATCACCTCGTAGCTTTCCGGCGTGTTGGCGCGGAATTCGCAGGTGGGGCAGTAGATCATCTTCACCGGCGTCAGTTTGACCTTTTCGCCGGGCAGCGTTGAATTGATGGTCAGCTCCACATTTTCAAGCGGCTGGATATGGAGGATCAGTTTGTTCGGGGGCAGATCAAATTCGCAGTAAGCATTGCAGGGTTCCTTTTTAAAAGCGATCTCGATGTAGGCTTCCTGCTTTTTCAACTTTTTTCCCGTGCGCAGGACGATCTCTGTCCCGCGCCAGCGCCGGTCCCGTGAATGCAGTTTCAGCTCCGCGAAAGTCTCGGTATCAGAACCGGGATTAATGTTCGCGACCTCCTCCTGATAGCCGCCGTACTGCCCTGTCCGGATTTCTCCGCGGAATTTCAGCTTACGGATCGCATCGGTCTTGGCTTTCCGGAACGACAGCACATTCTGCCTGTCCGGTGCTCTCATCAGGATCAGCGACAGGGTTTGCAGCAAATGGTTCTGAACCATGTCCTTAATGGCACCGGTCTGATCGTAATAGTTAATGCGCTCGCCGACACCCATGGTTTCGTGTACGGCAACCGTGATACGTTCAACCGCTCTGGAATTCCAGACGCGCTCAAACAGCGGATTGGAAAAGCGTGTGCGCAGAATATTGTCGACGGTGTCTTTGGCAAGATAATGATCCGCGCGGTAGATCTGGTCTTCGCCGAAGCGGTCAAGCAGCTCCGCATCCAGCTTCATAAAGGATTCACGGTCACTGCCGAAAGGCTTTTCCGCAACAATGCGCGTAAAAAAGCGGTCATTGATATTGCAGCAGCGACTGATACTTTCTGCGATCTTTCCGAAAAAACCGTAGGCTGTCGCCAGATAAAAGATCCTGCCCGCAGGCTCTTCGGGTTCAATGGCCGCGATATGTTCCTGCAGGGTCTCCAGCGCCCCGTTTTTCTCAATATCCGCGATCATATAATGCAGGCCCACACGGGGATGCGCTTCTTTTCCGGCCAGCAGGAATTCTTCGAAACCTTTATTGTCGAAGGGTTTCCGGCCAATACCCAGGATGTGAAAATGCCGGCGCGGATCCTTGTCCGCCAGTGCCATAAGCGCAGGGATCAGCTTGCGCCGGGAAAGGTCTCCCGTACCGCCGAAAATTATGATCGTATAATGTTTCATCAGTTAAACCTTTTGGTCTGTCAGGATAATCAGTGATTTCATTTCCCGCAAAGTGCGTTCAGGGAGCGTTTTATCTGCGGATTTTTCAAGAAAATGCAGCAAAGCCTTTCGTTTGGATTCGCCGCTGTAAACCACGATGCCGCAGCGGCTTGCCGCAAGCAGTGCCGGACTGGCGGTAAAACGCTGAGGAGGGGCTTTGGGAGCATTGTCCAAGTAGGTGAATTCCCGGATCTCGCTATAGGCATATTCCGGGAAAACAGCGGCTATATGTCCGTCTTCACCCGCTCCCAGCAGTACAAGATCAAAATATCCGCCAAAGCGGTTTAACTTCAGCGTGTAATTCTGCGTCACCAGTTCGGGTGTATCGGAGCTTTGAACGGGATGGATGTTCTCTGTAGCGATCAGACCCCTTTTCAGTAAAGGGCGCAGAAGCAGTTCTTCTGCCAGACGGTAGTTGCTTTGCGGATCCGTCAATGCCACGCGCCGTTCGTCGACCCAGAAGAAATGAGTATTTTTCCAGGCGGGTATCTGATATTCGGCCAGAGCACGGTAGATGCCGGCAAGACTGCGGCCGCCGGCAAGGCCCAAAACCGCAGAACCCGAACGCGCTATGCGATCCCGGAGGATATCCGCAGCGAGTCTGGCTCCGGTCTCTGCGATCGCTTCGGCATTTTTCAGTACCAGCAGTTTCATTTTTTTGCCACTCCGTGTCCGCCGAATTCATCACGCATTACGGCTACCGCCTTGCTTGCGAAGGTCTTTACCTTGTCTGAAGCCAGCCGAACGCGCAAACTTTCTTCAATGACCGGGATATCAACCCCGTATTCCTTGGCGTCTTCAACCGCCCAGCGGCCTTCGCCGCTGTTAGGAACGTAACCGTCAATATCCGCCAGGTCCGGATGCTGCTTCAGACCCAGATGGACCATTTCCATCAGAAAGGAGCGTATAATACTGCCGTGGTTCCAGAGATCCGTGAGTTTCAGAAGATCCGTGTCCGGGAAAGGACCGTTCCTGATCAGGTCAAGCCCTTCGCCGATAGCCTGCATCATCCCGTATTCGATAGCATTATGGATCATTTTGACATAGTGCCCTGCGCCGGCCGGGCCGAAATGTCCGTAGCCGCCGGGAATGCACATATCGCGGATCGCGGGTTCTGCGCGCCGGAATTGTTCTTCGGGACCGCCGGCCATAATGCAATACCCGGTTTTTGCCGCCGCCAGCCCTCCGGAAACCCCGGCGTCCATAAAATGAATGCCTTTAGCGCCGAGTTCGATCGCGCGGCGGCGGGTTTCGCGATAATTGCTGTTACCCCCGTCGACCAGCAAATCTCCGGGCTTCATCAGTCCGGAAAGCAACCCGACGATCTCTTCTACTGACGAATGGGGTACCATCAGCCAGATAATGCGCGGAGTTTTCAGTTTGCTGATCAGATCTTCGTAGGACTCTGCAGGGATCGCCCCGCGTTCACGGCTGATCTTCCGGGTTTTTTCAGGTGAACGGTTATACACCAGGACCCGATGCCCCTTGTCGAGCAAATGCTCAACCATATGATATCCCATTTTCCCCAGTCCGACAAATCCGATTTCCATAAGGCCTCCTTTTTTCCGTTTTTCTTCAACGGCGCCGTTCCGGTAAAGTGCCGGAAATTCCGATTGTTTCCGAAAAGGTGAATACCGATTAAAAAAACGTTGCCGCTAAAACGGGAATTCCCCTTTTTTTCTTCCGGGCCCATTCGGACATTGACTTACCCGCCCTGTTCGAATGTTTAATTTTTAATGTTTCCTTCCGATCATCAAGACGGCAGCTATGATCTTATTTTCAAGGACATCATTCTCCTTTTCCTGCCGGCAAATGTAGTCGAGGAACAGATGCCGTTTTCCGGGATATTGATCCATTAATTCCCGGCAGCGTTTTTCAAGCTGGCTGAAAATATTCTGGTCATCTTTGCGCAGCGTTTCTTTTTCCACGACAATCTCTTCAAGAACTTCCATTCCCGCCGCCTCAATGTGCTTCATGATCAGGCCCTGCTTTTGTATGAGCGGGTGCCGGAAATTGCTGCTGTCTTCGATATAACCGTCATCGATGATCAAAACCCCTTTTTCCGAAAGGCAGGGAGACAGGGTTCTCAGGGTTGCAAGATAATTACCGAAAACGGGACCGATGGCACCCAGAACCAGGACGTCCCGGTCCGTGAAATTTTTTGCTTTTTCACGAATGTCACCGACTTCAAAAGTGCAGTGCCGGCCGATCTTGAGCGCGCGGGCTTTTTGCCGTGCGAATTCAATAAATTCAGGAATGGCATCGATCCCGTGACAACGGCACTTTAGCGCTTGAGCGGTCTTGACCGAGACGGCGCCCTTTCCGCAGCCCAAGTCAAGCAGTCTAAGTTCCGCCGGCTTTTCAAAGCGCTGCCGAATTAAGCGAATAACGATCTCCGGATCCGTCCCGATCTCCCAGAGATCCTGAAGTATATAAGGCAGAAAAGGGAACAGTTCTTCGCCGGAACCGTCCATTGCAATCACGGCGCTTTCTTTAAGGCTTTTCATGCCGCCCCCGGATTTTATTAAGCGCATCCCGTTGCCAACTGCGTTCTCTCTCAATGATTTCCGTCTGCCCCGGAAAGGCAAGTTCCAGGGTCTTGATGGCATAATCGGAACAGTGCATCGCATGTTCTTTCATGTGTCCCGTTCCCACAGCGTGTCCCGCTGCACGAAGGGCGCTGCATGCAATTTCCGAAGGGGCGTTCCGCGCGATCCGGTGAATACGGAACCCTGCTTGTCTTATGGAATAAATGCCTGCCGTTCCCGTCTGCCACAACGCATTGACGCGGAAGCCATCTTCGACAAGTTGAAGATCGGCACAGCTAAGTTTAGCATGCGGCAGGACGCGTCTTGCACAAAGGACAGCCCAGTTTGCCAGATCAGGGGGATCGCTTTGTTCGTATAAAGCGTCAATTTCTTTTCTTAAAGTGGTATGGTCAATGATTTTAATTTTACATCGCGTTGACATCGTTATCCCAAAAAAGGTTTATCATTTACTCCCGTGACGTTTAATATACCCCTTTCCGCCGAATACTGCCAGCGGAAAAATCCGGATGCTTGCCGCTTTACAAATCCCGAATTTTATGCTATATTGCATCCATGCGGACCCTTAGCCGGAAATTTGCTTATATCCTTATCCTGCCGATTTTCTTGCTCTTCGCATTTGGCTGCAGGAATATTTTTGCGCCGGCACTGGGTAGTCTTGACGGCGGAAATTCCATTTACCGCCTGGATCTCGCTTCGCCGGCGGACGTTCTGCACAATTTTCGCTATGCCTATATTTACCGGGACAGTCTGATGTACGCGATGCTTTTGGACAGCGAATTTGTCTTTGTTTATTACCAGCCAAGCACGGAAAACGGAACCGGCCATTACGATTCCTGGATGCGGGATACCGAACTGCGTACCACCGGCCGTCTGCTGGGAGCGTTTTCCTATATCGATCTTATCTGGCAAAGTACGCTGGACAGCGCTTACTACGAAATACAGGGCGATTCCGTGATCCGCCGGGAAAGCGATCGCTTTGACAGTGCCAATTATGCGGATATTTCCCGCTCCTACCAGTTAACGCTGGGAGATTATTATACCCTTGTAGGAGATGCGGCATTCCGCTTTCGCAAAGACGGTGAAGGAAAATGGCGGATCCTCCGCTGGGAAGATAAGTATAACACCTATTAGAAATAACTTGAGTCAAGTTTACTAAAAGCGTTTCACGTATCCGTGGCAATAAGGCAGCGTGCCTTTCCGGAAGTAATAATCCTGGTGATAGTCTTCCGCCGGATAAAAGATGTCCAGCGGCAGTATGCGGGTTACGACCCGGTATCCTTTTGCCTTCAGATCGGCGATCAGTTTTTCCGCGACGGATTTTTCTTCTTCATTGTGATAGAAAACGGCAGAACGGTATTGTTTCCCGATATCGGGACCCTGGCCATTGGCCTGGGTGGGATCGTGAATCTCAAAGAATGTTTTTGCCAGAGTTTCATAATTGACCTTGTCCGGGTCATAGCGGACCTCCACGGCTTCGTAGTGGCCGCTATTGCCGCGGCTGACCTCCGCATAACCGGGATTTTTTGTCCGTCCGCCGGTATAGCCCGAAACAACCGATGCGACGCCTTCGATCTGCTGCAGATAGTATTCTACTCCCCAGAAACAGCCGCCGGCAAAGACCGCCGTTGCATTGCGTTCGACCGAACCCGGAAGAAAGTCCATGGAAATGGAATTTACGCAATGGCGGGTGTTTTTTGGCGTAAAGCGCTCACCGCGAAAAACGTGGCCCAGATGTCCCCTGCAGTTTGCGCAAAGAATTTCCGTCCGGCGGCCGTCGGCGTCCGGAAGCTCCAAGACGCGACCCGGTATGGCGTCGTCAAAGCTGGGCCAGCCGCAGCCGGATTCGAATTTGTCCGCGGAATAGAACAGGGGGGTTCCACACTGCCGGCAGACAAAGGTACCCTCGCGTTTTTCCTTAAGCAGATCCCCGCTGAAAGGGGCTTCGGTGCCTTTATCGATAATGACGCGTTTTTCTTCGGGGCTGAGCGCTTTGAACTCGGTATTCTGTGCCATAAGGAATCCTCCAAAAAAGATAAGCGAAACGATCACATTACGGTAAGGTCGCCGGAGCTTCAGATGTATGTTCGGCATAATCGCATCTCCGTATTTGGGACTCCAATTCTTAAGATCGTCTTTTGTTCCCCGATGCAGACGGGATTTATTGCGGGAATATACCGGGGAGGTATTTCCCGAGGAGCCGGATCAGCTCTTCGCGCCGAATGGGCTTGGATATGTAATCATTAAAGCCGGCTTCGAGAATGCGGATGCGCTCTTCATTCAGGGCGTAGGCCGTTTGAGCTATCAGAGGAATATCCGGCCGCAAGTTCCGAATTTCTCGGGCGGCGTCAAAGCCGTTCATGAGCGGCATTTTAATGTCCATCAACGCCAGCGCAATTTCTTTGTCCCGGCGTATCGCATCCAGTGCCATCCGGCCGTTTTCTGCCGGGATAATGCAGACATTGGAGTTGCGTAGCAATTCGCTCAAATAGGCAAAACTGATATTGTCATCTTCCGCTATCAAAATTTTAACCGGGTTCATCGGTGTTCTCAGATCCTCTTAAGTGTTGCCGCCTCGAATTGACAAGAGCGGTACAGAAACCATAACGCGACATTGAACGTTATGAAATAATAACAAAAAGCGCCGATAAATCAAAGCTTTTGCTTTTGGGAACGCGGATGTTTTTAATCGGTCATTCTCTTTGTTCTAAAATGAATTTCTATTATATTTATTTGATAATGTCTGTGAAAGGAAAACATGCGCGCCGCCATTTTTCATCATTCCTATGAACCCCTGAGTATCGGCAATGTCCCGACCCCGTCCGTGGGACCACATGACGTTCTGATCGCGATCCGCACCTGTGCCATTTGTCATACCGACATGCAATTCATCGATCAGGGGCTGGCGCCGAACATGAAGCCGCCCATTATTCTCGGACACGAGATCGCCGGCATCATTGAAGAGGTCGGCGATGAAGTAAAAAAATTCAAGCCCGGGGAACCGGTCATTGTTCCGGCTACCATTACCTGTAATCACTGCCTGGCCTGTAAATCCTGGAACGAGACCTATTGCGAAAATATCCGGCGTATCGGCATTGACATGAACGGCGGGTTTGCCGAATATATCGCCGTACCGGATTTCCATCCCTATCGGCTCCCGCATGAATACGGGTTTGAGACCGGCAGCCTGATCTCCAACCTGCTGATCGGCGCCTATCACCTTGCCTATGACCGCGTAAATATTCGCGCCGGTGAAAAAGTGGTGATCTTTGGCAGCGGCGGTTTCGGACTCAGCATTCTTCAAATGGCAAAACTGCGTGAAGCCCAGGTGTACATGGTCGATATTTTCGACTGGAAGCTCAACGAGGCAAAACGACTTGGCGCCGATGCGGTACTGAACTCCAATAAAGTCAAGGTCTGCGAAGAGGCTGTGCAGGATATGCTGGGCGGCAAGGCCGATATTTGCATTGAGACCATCGGAGCTCCGCGCACCTTAATGCAGGCCATCAATTCACTGAAAAAAGGCGGGCGCCTTGTTCTCAGCGGTTTCAGCGAAAACCCGCTGCCCTTTCTGATCGGGCGAATTATTCACAACGAGATTTCCCTGATCGGCGCTGAAGGCGCGCCGCGCAGAAAGATCCCGGAAGTTCTGCATCTTCTGGATGACAAAAAGATCAACATTGACAACCTGGTCACCAAACGGTTCGACCTGGACAATATTAACCAAGGTATCAGCGCCCAACGCATGGGACAGACCATACGTACAATGATCTATCCCTTTGGGCCGGAAACGACAAACGAACAGGACACCCCATGAAAAGACTGGTTATCATTCCGACCTATAACGAAAAAGCGAACATCAGCAAACTCGTTCAAAAACTGCAGTCCCTGAAAATTGAAGGGCTGGATATTCTTTTTATCGATGACAACTCCCCGGATGGCACGGGCGAGATCCTGAAAAATTTTCAAAAAGAATATCCGAATATCAAACTTATCGAACGGGAGGGAAAACTCGGGCTCGGCACCGCGTATATCCTGGGCTTTAAATTCGGACTGGATCAGGGCTATGATCAGATTGCACAGATGGATGCCGATTTCTCCCACAATCCCAAGGATCTGATCCCGCTGTTTGAACTTGCGAACGAATACGACTGGGTGATCGGCTCACGTTATGTGAGCGGCATCAATGTAGTAAACTGGCCGCTGAGACGCCTTATCTTAAGCAAGGGAGCCAACGTCTATACCAATATTGTAACCCGTATGCCTATCAAAGACGGTACTGCGGGTTTTAAATGCTGGAACAGCCGTGTCCTGGCGGCCCTCGATCTGGATGCCGTCAAATCCCACGGCTATTCTTTTCAGATCGAGATGAATTACCGCGCCTGGAAAGCCGGTTTTCAATTTCATGAACACTCCATTGTCTTTATCGACCGCTGCGTGGGACAATCCAAGATGTCAAAAAAGATCGTCTACGAAGCGATCTGGATGGTCTGGCGCCTGGTGTTTATGAACCTTTTTGGAAAGATCAAACCCTTGCCGCAACGCAATGACAAGGCCTGACATTTCAATCATCATTGTCAGCTATAATGTCAAGAATTTCTTGCAGCACTGCCTGCTTGCACTGAAAAAAGCGGCAGCCGGACTGCAGACCGAAATCTTTGTCGTGGATAACCATTCCATTGACGGAACGCCCGATATGCTGCGCCGTGAATTTCCGGACCTGCAGCTGATAAGCAACGAAACAAATCTCGGTTTCGGCAAAGCCAACAATCAGGCACTGAAACTCGCCAGCGGCAAATACGTGCTTTTTTTAAATCCCGATACGCTTATCGAGGAAAACACCTTATCGGTTTTATACGATTTTATGGAAAAAAACGGCGATGTGGGTATCTGCGGTCCCCGTATTCTGAATGCGGACGGCACCCTGCAGCTTGCTTGCCGGCGCAGTTTTCCATCTCCCCGCGTAGCGCTCCCGAAATTGCTGGGATTAAGTGCGCTGTTCCCGAAAAGCAAGATTTTCGGAAAGTACAACCTGACCTATCTTGACCCGGGGAAAAACTATCCCGTCGATGCCGTCAGCGGTTCCTTTATGTTTTGTCATGGCGATCTGATACGGCAGATCAAGGGTTTTGATGAGGATTTTTTCATGTACGGAGAGGATCTTGATCTTTGCCGTCGCGTACAGCTGGCCGGAAAGAAGGTGTATTATGTGGCGGACACGGCCATTATTCACTACAAAGGCGAAAGTTCCAAATCGGCGCCTTACGACAGCCTGATGGCTTTCTACAAAGCCATGGATATCTTTTTCCGCAAGCATTTTTCTCCTTTTTATTCGACAATAACCACGCTATTCTTCCGGATCGGCATTGCTTTTCATCTCTTGTTCAATTTTCTTGGGCGCCTTTTTTTCGCCCTGCGACTTCCGCTGCTGGACCTTTTGATGATTATCGCCGCTTTACTTTTATCCTTGTTTTTACGTTTTCCGGCGGACTTCTTTACCGAGCTGCAGCATTTTGCACCGGTACTCGGGGGATATGCGGCCGTGTATATGCTTTTTCTGGCGCTGGGCGGATCTTACCGCCGCGCCAAACATTACGATTTTGTCCGGGCGGCCGCGAACCTGCTTCCGGGCTTTGTTCTGAACGGCTTCGTTACTTTCTTCTTTCTGCGTGCCGCACAGTCACGTTTTATATTTCTGATCGCATTTGTATTCATCCTTATTGTTCTGATGCTTTGGCGCATCATCGCATTCCGGATGCGTTCGCGGCATTTTCGCCAGGGTTCCGAAAACGCCCGGCGCACGCTGGTGGTTGGTGCAGGCCCCGAAGGTCAGCGCATTGCGGCTACCCTGGGATTGCATCCGGAACTGGGTTACCTCTTCGTCGGATTTGTCGACAGGGAGCTGCAGCATCCAAAGACCATAGGAAGTATCCGCGACCTTTCCCAGCTGGTAAAAATCCAGGATATCGATAATGTGATCTTCAGCTCGGATGTTTTGAGCCTGGGCGAGATCATTCGCATGATGGCGGAACTGGCACACTTCCCGCTGAGTATCAAGATCATTCCTGAAAAGGAAAACCGCATATTCGGTAAGGCAGTGATCGAAAACCTGGACGATATTCCCGTCATTGAAATGGAATACGCCGTTTTGAAACCCGAATGGCGCATTCTCAAGCGCAGCCTGGATTTATTTTTTGCGCTTATAGCGATCCTTGTTCTGGCAATTCCCGCAGCTCTGATCGCCCTCACGGCCAATGTGCAGGCGGTGAAATTTTCGGAGGATGTCCCCGGCGGCCGCATCTGGAGAAGGAAAAAGGACGGAAGCGAACCTTTTTTATACTGGTATCCCATGCTGTTTTCACTGTTGAGCAACCGCATGACCATCGTAGGTGACCTGAAGAATATTCCGGAAGGCAGCCGGCGCTATTACAAGCCCGGCATGACCAGCATCATGCGCAGTGAGAAAGCCGCCCTGCCCACGCCCGAAGAACACGAACGTTACATTCATTATTACATGAGCAATTTTTCGTTTGTTCTGGATGTGGAGATCATTTTTAAAACCCTGTTCCTGAAGAAAAATTAACAAAGCGCCGAATTAAGCCTTAGCAAAAAAATGAAATAATAAAAGCGGGAGGAATGTTTGTGAAAAAAGCGTGGATCGTAAATCGTTAAGAGCAGAACATTTGAGTTATAGGTCGTTGATATAGTTAAGGGATAAAAACCCATACAGAGAGATTCCCTCAAAAAAACGCATTCTCATAACGCATCACTTTATTACCAGCCCAGCAAATATGCGAACACCAGCGGAGCCACAATGGTGGCGTCGGATTCAATAATGAATTTCGGGGTGTCGATCCCGAGTTTGCCCCAAGTAATCTTTTCGTTGGGCACCGCGCCGGAATAGGAGCCGTAGCTGGTGGTAGAGTCCGAGATCTGGCAGAAATAGCTCCAAAAGGGCGTATCGTTACGTTCCAGGTCCTGATAAAGCATCGGCACCACGCAGATGGGAAAATCGCCGGCTATGCCGCCGCCGATCTGGAAAAAGCCGATCCCCTGTTCTTTAGATTGCTTTGTATACCAGTCCGCCAGCCACATCATATATTCAATACCCGATTTCATGGTCGAAGCCTTAAGTTCGCCTTTAATGCAATACGAGGCAAAGATATTGCCCATGGTCGAATCTTCCCAGCCGGGAACGACGACGGGCAGGTTCTTTTCCGCAGCGGCCAGCATCCAGCTGTTTTTCGGGTCGATCTCATAATAAGGTTCCAGCATACCGGAAAGCAGCATCCTGTACATGTACTGGTGTGGAAAATAGCGTTCGTCTTTTTGCTCGGCATCTTTCCAGATCTTGAAAATGTGTTTCTGCAGTTTGCGGAACGCTTCTTCTTCGGGGATGCAGGTATCCGTGACACGATTGAGCCCTTTTTCCATCAGGGCCCATTCCTGTTCCGGGCTCAGATCACGGTATTCCGGTACGCGCCGGTAATGCGAATGTGCCACCAGATTCATGATGTCTTCTTCCAGGTTCGCGCCGGTACAGGTAATGATATGGACTTTATCCTGACGGATCATTTCGGCCAGGGACTTGCCCAGTTCCGCGGTGCTCATAGCCCCGGCGAGGGTGATCATCATTTTGTTGCCTTGTTCCAGCTGAGCCTCATAGGCCTTGGCGGCATCCACCAGGGTTGCCGCATTGAAGTGCTTATAATGTTCCAGCATAAATGCCGTAACGGGACCTTTTTCGTTCATGTTGTTCTCACCGGTTAGAATAAAATTTATAGGACAGCATTTTATAGTACAATTTGGCGGCAAGGAATGCGGGGGAATGGTCTTCCTCCTTGGGTGCCAGCTCGACAATATCAAAGGCCAGGACCTTTTTTTCACGAAAGACCAGACTCAGAAAAGCCAGCATATTGTACCAATCCAGTCCGCCGGGTTCCGGCGTTCCGGTGGCCGGCATAATGGAAGGATCAAAAACATCAAGATCGAGCGTGATGTAGACTTTATCCGTCATTTTTGAAAGCGCTTCCTTATACCAGTCGCGATTCCAGGCGACTTCCCGTGCAAAAAAGGTATTCCCCGGCTTCATATATTGCTTTTCGCTGATGTCCATACTGCGGATACCGATCTGGACCAGATTCGTATGCTGTGCGGCGTCGTAAACCGCACAGGCGTGGTTGTAGGGTGAGCCGCGGTATTTCGGGCGCAGATCGGCGTGCGCATCGAAGTGCAGAACGGTAATATCCGGATATGCCTCATAAAAAGCCCGGATGATCCCGATGCTGACGGAGTGTTCCCCCCCGAAAAAGGTCAGAAATTTCCCGGACTGCATCAGGGAACGTGTTTTTTCATACACACTGCGAAAAACTGCTTCCGGTGTGCGGTTTTCAACAATGGGCGGCAGAATGTGGATGCCCTTGCGGTAGACCTCGGAATCGGTCTCAATATCGTAGAGCTCCAGATTCTCCGCTGCCTCCAGAAAAGCGGCAAATCCCTTGTCGGCGCCTTTACCCCAGGTGCTGGTGCCGTCGTAGGGAATGGACTGAAGAAGAACCGACGCCGTGTCGTAATGGGTGTAGGATTCTTCTATAGCGGCAAAGTTTCTCATACTTTTTGCTCATAGCCCAGGATTTTGAACATATCCTGTGCGGACTGCTGATCCCGGTACACGTAATGGGTGAAATTGCCTTTGTCATCACGGTCGATGATCACGTGTTTTGGCGAAGGAATCAGGCAATGTTTGATCCCGCCGTAGCCGCTGATGGAGTCCTGATAGGCGCCCGTATGGAAGAATCCAATATAAAGCGGCTCTTTGTCCTTTTCTGCATACCGGGGCAAGAGGATCTCCTGATTGAGATCTTCGGAATTATAATAATCGGAACTGTCGCAACTGATCCCGCCGATGTTGACACGCTGATAATCGTTCTTCCATTTATTAAGCGGAAGCAGAATGAACTTTTCGTGAATGCTCCAGGCATCCGGGATCGTATTCATAAGGCTGTTGTTGATGATATACCAGGTTTCGGTATCGTTTTGCTTTTTCTGTTCCAGCACTTTGAAAATAATGGCACCGGCCTCGCCGACCGTATATTTACCGAATTCCGTGAAAATGTCGGGTTCGGCCACTTCTTCATTCGTGCAGGTTTCTTTAATGCTTTCAATAATGGCATTGATCATGTATTCGTAATCGTATTCGAAACCCAGATGATTGCGGATGGGAAAACCGCCGCCCAGATTAAAGGCATCCAAAGTGTCGCATTCTTTTTTCAAATTGACGTAAAGCTGCAGTGCACGCTTGAATTCGCCCCAGTAGTACAGCGTATCCCGGATACCGGAATCCACAAAAAAGTGCAGCATTTTCAATTCCACATCTGCGTTGTTCTTGATCTTGGAACGGAAGAGTTCCAGGATCTCGCCTTCCGGAATACCCAGTCGCGAGGTGTAATAAGCCGACTGCGCCTGTTCGTTGATGGCCATGCGCAGGCCGATCTTCATTTTCTGGCCGGGACTGATCTTGCGGACCCGGTCAAGTTCGTTAATGCTGTCCAGAACCAGGATGGAGTTATGAAAGCCCTCCTCCTGCAGATGGGCGATCTTTTCCAGATATTCGTCGGTTTTGTAGCCATTGTGAATGATCAGGCGTTCCTTATCGATCTTTTTATCCCGGTATAAATGCAGGATCAGGTCAATATCATAAGCCGAGGAGGTTTCCAGATGCACGTCGTGTTTGAGGGCCTCGTTGATCACGGGATAAAAATGGTTGCATTTGGTGCAGTAGCAGTAATAGTAATGGCCACGGTATTTGTGGCGTTTGATGGAACGGTTGAACAGGTTGCGGGCTTTTTTGATCTGATCTCCGATCTTGGGCAGATAAATAAAACGGAAAGGAGTTTCGTATTTTTCGATCAGATATTTCAGAGAAACCCCGTGGAAGGTCAGGTATCCGTCACGCAGGTCAAATCCCTCCTGGGGAAAGTAGTAACTCTGATCGATAAGATCAAAATAGGTATTTTTCATTTACGGTATTACCCCTTATATTAAACGGACATACGCCGTATTGTGTACAGTAGAGAATATATTGAATGTGTTTTTTGATTACAAAGTATTTAGTGAGGAGATTAAGGCAAACGGAACCGGTTCGCAAAACCCGCAACCCTTGCGGGAATAGCATAGATTCTCATTTTATTCGCCTCCCTTTTTTATTAAATTGCCCTTTATATAATGGAGCCGCACCATGAAAATAATCCGTCTTTTGCTTGGTATTTTGTTTCTGTTCACCGGTCCTCTACCGCTTCTTGCCCAGGACCCGGAGGTCCATGTGCTGATCATGCACAGCGAGCCGTTCGTGTTGCTGGAAGGCGAAGCGAGGCTAAGCATCTACGATCAGGATAATAAGCGGGAACAGCTGCGGGGACAGCAATCGTTGCGTATAGCAAAAGAAGAGGATGTTCTTGTTCTTTATGACGCGGACAGAAAACGCGTTCACTGCGGGAGCCGGCTGCTTATTCAAAACAATGACAAAAACCGGGATATCCGCATCAAGGATGTTCCGCAGGGCCTGGGTTGGGGACGGGAGCACAAGGAAGACCGGACTTACCGGGGTGCGCTGGAATTCCGCATCAACGCTTCCGGCAATATCAATGTGGTAAATGTGCTGGACATGGAAAGTTACCTGTACGGGGTGGTACCCGCGGAAATCGGGATCAATTCCCCCGTCGAGGCGCTGAAAGCCCAGGCGGTTTGTGCGCGTACTGAGGCCATGGTAGGCCTGGAGACCGGCAAATACGCCGGAGAGGATTATCAGCTGACTTCGGATGTGATGTGCCAGGTCTATACGGGTTCCGGTACGGCGAATGAGGCTGTTCGCAAGGCAGTAGATGATACCCGCGGCCTGGTGCTGACCTACCAGGATACGCTGATCAGCGCCTACTATGCTTCCACCTGCGGCGGACATACCGAAAGCATTGAGTATGTATGGCCGGAACGTTCGGGCCCGCGGCCTTACTGGAACGGCCACCCCGACCGCCCGGCGGGTTATGGAACGGACCTTCGGGAGGCGGAAGCGATCCGTGAGTGGATACTGGACCCGCCGGATTCCTGGTGTAAGCCGGACAGCAGCACTCCAGACTGGATGCGCAATAATTTTCGCTGGAAAACCACGATTACCCCGGAACAGATCAGTAAGGCGCTGGCGGAGCAATACCGTGATATTGGAAATATTTATGACATCGTTCCCCTGGAACGCGGGGTTTCCGGACGCATTTACGACCTGCTCTTTATTGGGGAAAAGGGGCATTTCCGCGTAAAGGGCGAATTGAATATCCGCCGCCTGGTCTCGCCTCCGCTGCGCAGTTCCTGTTTTATTGTGGATAAAATCGGACCGGTTTCGGCGCCGGCAAGTTTCATTCTCAGCGGTGCGGGATCCGGTCACGGCGTAGGTATGTGCCAGGTCGGCGCCATCGCCATGGGCCGCCGCAACATTTCCTATGCAGATATTCTGGCGCATTATTACCGCGGCGCGGTTCTGCGTAAAAAATATTGATTTGGCATGCCGGCGTGACATTCTTATTTCCGACATTTCTGTATTTTCTGCCCCTGAGCGCAATCCCCTTTATCATTCACCTTTTGGGTGAACGTAAACACCGGCCTTATGCGTTCAGCTCCCTGAAATTTCTCCGGGAAATCGAACAGGATTCCATGAAAAAATTAAAATGGCGGCAATGGCTGATCCTGCTGACAAGAGCACTGACCATCGCCATGCTGATCCTGGCGCTTGCACGCCCGCTGTTCCGCGGCGCCTGGGGGCTTGCGGAATCCGGCATCCTGCTGATTGACCGCAGTTTCAGTACACAGACGGATCCGCAGTTCCGGGAAAAATCCAATGAGCTTTTACAGACCTTCGAAGGCTGGCAGGTTTATGCATTCGACGAACACAGTTCTGCCGACTCCCTAAGACGGAAAATTGTGGATCACAAGATGACGTACAGGCTTGCGGAGATGCCGCTGATCCTGTTGAGCGACTTCCAGGACAATGCACAAACGGCGGAGATCTGCGCCATGCTCGAAGATATCGATCTGGACATATATTTGCTTTCTCTGCCTAAAGCGCTGGCAAACCTTGCGGTATCAGGACTGCGCGTATTGCCGGAATACCGGGAGGACGGGTTGATGAGCTTGGCCATCCGCACTTCGGCATCGGAACGCTACCGGTCCCCTGCCGCGGTACGGATCCGCATTGACGGCAGGGCCGCAGGTCAGGTGAATATGGACGAGCAGGGGTTCGGCATCTTTCGTTTTGATCCCGGGGACGCGGAGCGGATTCGCTGCGTTGTTCAGTGCGGCGAAGACGCATATCCGGAGGACAACATCCGTTATCTTGTGGTTAAACCGTATTCCGACGTCCGCATTTTGGACGTAAGTAAGCCGGAAAACGCAGGATATCAGCGCGAGGCGCTATCGGCCATGGAGGGTATTCAACTGATAAAGATTGTGCCCGAATATCTGTCTGCCCAGGATCTGAATGCCTTTGATATGCTTATCATCGATGATCCCGGCGATCTGCCCCCCGGCCAGCTCGAACGTATCCTGCTTTATTCCAATGCCAATCCGGCGCTCTTCATTGCCGGCGAAAAAACGGATTCCTGGCTAAAAGCAAAATGGGAAAAGCAACAAGTAAAGCCGGGTTATGTTAGTCTTGCTTTTCCATCCGCCCCGAAGGAAACATTCCGCATACGCGAGTATTACCGCACGGATGTGAAGCCGGTCGAAACACTGTGGCGTCTGAGCGGCGGCGATCCGTTGCTGCTGCGTCTTGAAGGCCGCCGCTACCTCTTGCTTTCGCCTTTTATATTTGAAAACAACGACATGGGTTTATCACCTTACTTTACTCGCATACTCCGGGATTTTATCCGGACAGTTCTGCAGACGGAAAGTCCGAATTACGAAACCGGAGATCTGCTTGAACCGGACCGGCCGCGCTTTACGGTTCGCAATCCCGGCGGCGAGGTTCTGCAGGTGCAGGGACCTTTCCATGAAACACAGATGCCGGGTTTTTACATATTGGAAAGTGAAGATCTGTACGAAGAACTTGCCGTTAATATTCCTGCAGCAGAAACGATCCAGGGGCAAAAGCCGCTTTCCGGTTGCAGTGGCACATTGGCAGAGACGGAAGATTTTTCGGTCTTGCGGGACCGCATCCGCGGCAGGGAAGCGTCCGCGCTGTTCTTTGTGCTTGCGGCCGCTTTTTTGCTTTTCGAAATGCTATTGACCGGAAAAGGAGAAGCTACGGCATCATGGAAAAGATCATAGAAAAAGGTCCCGAGCGCGCCATTCTTTGTGCGGTGGCGCCTACCGGAAAATACGAAGAGAGCGAACGTTCTCTGGGAGAATTGGCGCGCCTGGCCGATACGGCCGGGATTGAAGTCCTGGATACATTTATTCAGGTCCGTGAAAAAAACGATTCGGTTTCCTATTTCGGCAGCGGAAAACTGAACACCTTGCAAGCACTCGCAAAAGAAAGCAGGGCGGACCTGCTGCTTTTTGACGACGAACTGACCTCCGCGCAACAAAAGAACATCCAAAAGCAATTGCCCGATATCAACATTCTGGATCGCAGTGCGCTGATCCTGGATATTTTTAAGATCCACGCCAAGACCCGGGAGGCCAAGACACAGGTCCGGCTTGCGGAGGCGGAATACCTGCTGCCCCGGCTGGTCCGGCAGTGGACCCACCTTGAACGCCAGGAAGGCGCAGGCCGTATGCGCGGGGGGGCTGGAGAAAAACAAATTGAGATCGACCGGCGTCTGCTTCGGGACCGTATCAAAAAACTGAAACTGGACCTGGAAAAGATCGGAACGCAGATGGAGACCAAGCGCAAATCCCGGTCCCGGCGCTTCAATGTTGCTTTGGTCGGTTATACCAATGCCGGAAAATCTACCCTGATGAACGATCTGGCGGGTCCCAGTGTGGAGGTTGAAGATAAGCTGTTCAAAACCCTGGACACCACCGTGCGCCGGGTTCAGCTGGACAAGACCCATACCATCTATCTCAGCGATACGGTGGGTTTTATCCGCAAACTGCCGCATCAGCTGGTGGCCTCTTTCCGCAGTACGCTCAAAGAAGCGCAGGAAGCGGATCTGCTGCTGAAACTGATTGACATTTCCGATCCGGACTATCCGCTGCAGATTCAAACCATCGATGAAGTGCTGAAAGAATTCAACATTCCCGGTGAACGTTTTATTACCGTGTTCAACAAGATCGATCTGCTGGAAGACAAAGCCACGCTTACGGCGATCCGGAATCTGCATCCCGAAGCCTGTTTTATTTCCGCACAGCGCGGGATTGGCATCGAAAAATTGATCGCCGGGATCCGGGAACGTATTGACGAAAGTGCGTTTGTACACCAGTTCTATGTAGATCCCGCCGATGGAAAGCTCATCGCGGACCTGCATCGTCACGGAGAAATTCTGGAGAGCCGTTTTGCGGGAGAAAAATTGCTCTTTAAGGTCTTTCTCGATGCTTCGGTTTACGAAAGCCTGAAAAAGAAATATGACCTCTAAAAAGGGGTAAAGGAGATAACGATGAAAAAAATTACCCGCCGTTTATGCCTGGCATTTTTTATGCTGGGACTTTTACACGCAGAAGACCCGGCGATACTGCTGGTCCGTTGCGACGATATCGGCATGTGTCATGCCGTGAATGTTGCAGCTAAAGATCTGGCCGACACCGGGATTCCGCTAAATTACTCGGTAATGTTCGTCTGCCCCTGGTATCAGGAAGCCGTTGAAATGCTCGGGGATTACGACAATGTTTGTTTTGGCGTTCATTTAACGCTGAACAGCGAATGGAAAAATTACCGCTGGGGGCCTTGCAGCGACCATGCCGATGTTTCTTCGCTAAGCGATGAAAACGGCTATTTCTATCACACCCGGCAAGCAAGCTACGCTGCAGATCCCGATCCGGCGCAGTTTGAAACGGAGTTGCGGGCACAAATCAAACGGGCTTTGCATTGCGGTTTGAAAATCCGCTACGTCGATACGCACATGTCCACCCTGAGCGGTCGTGAAGACCTGCATCAAATCGTAAAGGATCTGGCAAAGGAATACGGGCTGATCTTTCACCGGGATGTGCCCGACGAAACGCTTCGCGGCATATACTCCACAAAGCCGGAGCAAAAGCGCAAGGAACTGCTGAATCAGTTAAAGACCCTGGAATCCGGCCGCCGCTATCTGCTTGTATCCCATATCGGGATGCGGGGTGCGGAAATGGATGCGCTGCAGGATATGAATCCGGGTGGACTTAATGAAATGAGCCGCCACCGCGAAGCGGAATGGAACAGCCTGAGTTCCGCCGCATTCCGCCGGGAAATCGAAAGGCAAGGGATCGTACTCAGCACCTATGCGGCCGAAGCCGACGAAAAAGTAAAGGGGAAATAATCATGTTTCTGGAAATTATCGGATATGCCGCATCGGTTGTTACGGCATTTTCTTTAATGATGAAAAACATCCGCAAGCTGCGCTGGTGGAATTTTGCCGGTGCCGCGGTTTTTTCGCTGTACGGCGCGTTGATCGGCGCCTGGCCGGTCTTTGCCATGAACGCCTTTGTAGCGGTCGTGGATCTCTATTTTCTGTTCCAGATGAACCGCCAGCAGGAATATTTTGATATCGTAGAAATCGATGTACACAATTCTGATTTCGTGCGGCGTTTTCTGGAATTCTACCGGGAAGATATTGCCCGTTTTTTTCCGGAATTCAAATTGGAAAAAAGCAAAAAATACCGCGCATGTTTTTGTTTGCGGAATGTACGGCCAACGAACCTGATTATCTTTTCAGAGCTGTCCGAAAAAGAAATAATGGTCGATCTGGATTACGCCATTCCGGAATACCGGGATATGAAAACCGGGAAGTTTGTTTACGATGAAGGCATTAAGCGTCTTGGTCTGGATGAAGGACAGGTTTTTGTCAGCCGCAATGCCGAAGAAGCGCACAACAGCTATCTGCGTGCCCTGGGCTTTGTGAAACGGGACGATGTTTACATAAAAAAAGCGAAAGACTGAATGCGGCTCCCTTAAGACTAACCGCGATGTTCCTTAATGATCTCCAGGTATCGGGGAATGACCATGTCATCCATGACCGATTCCCAGGAAAGAAAAACGCTGTGCCGGGCTTCTTCGCCGATCTGCCGAAGTTTTTCCGGATGCTCAAGCGCTTTTTGAATAACGCCTGCGAGGCTTTCGGGACTGTTCTCACACAGGAAGCCGTTTTCGCCGTCACGGATGCCCTCTGCGGCGTTGCTTCCACGCACGATCACCGAAGGGGTTGCCATCGCTGCCGCCTCGCGGGTTACCACCGGCGCATTGTCATACAAAGAAGGAAAAACAAAAAGGTCCGCACGGCCGAAGAGGCCTTTCAGCAATTCCCGATCCAGAATTTTTCCCAGAAATTGCACCCGGGAGTGCAGTCCGAATTCATGGACAAGATCCTGAAAATATTCCCGGGACTTGCCTTCCCCCGCCAGGAGCATAGTAAAGGGGATTTTTCTTTCGTGCAGTATCTTTAGGGCGCGCAAGGTGGTTTCAATATTTTTTTGACGGATCATTTGTCCGACAAATAGCAGTACGGGCTCACCCTGCTTCAGCTTGAATTGTAGATTGATCTCTGCACATAATGCATCCAAATTTTCCGGGATACTGAAATCCGCACCGTTCGGGATCACTTCCACCGGACCGCGATACCCGTATGAAAGCAAGGTTTCTTTGGTGCTTTGATTGACGGCCCAAACCGCATCGGCATAATTAAAAAAGTCGACTACCAGGTGCGTCATGATCCAGGAAATGGCGTCCGAGCGGGTGACTTCCTTAAAGTCGTCATAGAATTTGGAATGAAAGGTTGCCACCAGGGGCACCTTTCTCTGGCGCGCGTACTGCAGGGCAATATTTCCCGAACTGAATGGGCTTTGGGCGTGGACAAGGTCTACATGCAACGTTCTGAGCTTTTTCCAGAGCGCCGGATTGTGAACGCTAAGCCCTACGCGGTAAGGTTTGCGGAGAACAAGGGGAAAGGAAGGATAGCGAAGAACCGGAAAGATCTCCTCATCTACATAGCCCGGAAATTCAGGTGTTACCACATAAGATCGGCCGTACTTGTTTTTTATCCAGTAGGCATAATTTTTTGTTACATTTCCAACGCCGTCCATAATCGGCGGGAAAGAGTCGCTAAATTGAATGACATTCACAGACATTAGACATCAACCTCCAAAAACAACGTCCGCTTATTTTAATGTTTATTTTTAACACTGGCAAAAAGAATAATTTTTTATGATCGTTTACTTTTTCCGCGTTTCAAGTAAAATATGAAAAAGTCGCTTTCGGGTGGCTTTCTCCCCGGACTCAATGATGGTCGGCTCCGGAATTCCCGGGTATTTTGTTGAAGAACAGCAGCGCATATTAAAGATATCCGCGCATAAAACGCCGGAGGAGAGCTTGTTAAAATACGATCTCCAGGGCCAGTTCGGCAGTGATTTCGTCTGAATATGTTGGACTCATAGATGACAGCGGACTTGGAATGACGGCTTCGCGCCGTTTTTCGAGATCAAGAATCAAGCGGTTTTTCTTATAGAACACCCAGGCCAATCCGGCAATATACGTTTTCGTGTGAATTTCGTCTCCATTAAATGTAAGAGAAGAATATAGATTGCAAACATTGTCCCTAAAACTGTCAAATCTTCCGAACAGCGTGAACGGCGTGAACGGCACACACAGTTCTCCAAAGAAAGAAAAACCATAATTTATGCCTTCAGCTCCGCCGCCATGAAACCCCGTACCCGAATAATGTTGCGCCGTAAAGGTTGTTTTCGCGGTTTCATGCGATATCATGAAGACATTATAATTGAATTTTGAATTCAGCGTGTCATTGCCCCGGCCGGTCGCAAATCCGTAGGAGAACTGCAGTCCCGGCATAAACCCCGGCAAGGGCCGCAGCGTCAGGCGCCCCTCGAGGGTCTTGTTGTTGTTCATTTCAAGCGCGCTGTAACCGCCGCCGTTATAAATCCCCAGGCTGATCGATCCGTATCTTCCGGGCATCTCGCTATCGACCTTTTTCTTGGCCTCCTCATCCAGTTCCGGTCCGATCAGGGAAACAAGATTTATGCCGAAATCCGCGGAGGAGGTCACGCCGAATTTGTCGAGGAACATCGGTCCCTGAACGCGGTATGTATTGATCTTCTGTTCATACTCGATCCAGGGCTGATGTACCAGGCCCAGCTCGACATAGGGCTGTTTGAAAAAAAGGAAATCCGGAAGGCCGGCCTTCAGGTAGCAATACTTGAAACGGATCTCGACATTTCCGGCATCTTCGCCTTCCCGGTCGATCGTGATATCCTGCGTGTAGCGGACAGAGAAGCTTTCGTTGAAATTTTTCTTAAAGGTCAGATAGCCGCGTTTTAGTCCGAAGGCATTATCTCCGCTGCTGGGGATGTTCCCTCTGTAGGCCAGGAACCACTGCCCGCCGATATGAACGGCGGTATCGCAGGGTTTATCTTCCGGCGCTTCTTCCGTTCCGGCGCTTAAAATAACGAAAAACAGGAACAAGATATTCAATCTGTAAATCACGCTGAAATATTTCATCGGCAGATCCCGCGTTAATGATAAAGAACAAAATTCCTTAAATTATGATGAAATATAGGTTTTATTAAGATCAGGCGCAAGGCGATAACAAGACAAGTAAAAGGATTGTATATAAGTTGTAGGGTTCAAGGTTAATTTTCCCAAGTTCCCAAGTTTCCAACTTCCTCCGTTATGCATCTCGGCGAAATTGAAGGGATCCTTCCACTGCGTTCATCCGCCCACCGGCGGATTCACTCCGGCCAGGATGACAGCCTTGATATTTTTATAGTTTATCGTTCACGCCTACGTCTCTTTTTCAAAGGGCTACGGCGCGCAAGCATCGTTTATCGTTTAATTGTCAATCGCCTGCCCTCTCAGCGCTCAGTGCCAGGCGCAGGATTCCAGGTGTTCCGCTGAGCAATCTTCCAAGGTTCCGAACTTCAGAACTTCCTGCATCTCTTCGTCACTTCGTCACTTCGTCTTTTCGTCACTCCGCCAGACCGAGCATCTTCCCCATAAAGAAAATACTGCCGCTTTCCTGCTCGCGGATGGCAAAGAGGAAGGGGCGGTTCGCGACGAACACGGGATAATCCGGAACGGAAACCACGCCAACTTCCACCGCCGTAGCGGCCGCGGCCTCGGTGCCTTCTTCGTTGACCTCGATAAAGGTCTTATGAAGCACCCTGCTGATATAAAGTCCGCCCAGGGGATTGATGCCGGTAAAATCGGCATTCATCGCGAAGACCGGACCCATGCCGAGGGCGGTCAGGACATCGTTCAGCGTTGCCTTGTATTCGAAGCTGAAGCGCGGCAGACGGACCTCGACCAGCGTTTTTTCTCCGGACAGAGAATCCATCCAGGAATCCCATTCGCTTTGGGTGATACCGGCAATAAAGTCATTGATGTCCGTTTCATATGCCGGCAGGATCAGCGTCATGCTGAATTTTTCATCGCCGTAGGGAAGATCCACCATTTGCAGATCGTCGTTTTGGTAATAATAAAATTCCGCCGCCTGGCGCATCATATCGACTGTTTCCGTACCGCCGTCGTAGCAGTTAAAGGATGTTTCGACCGTCTGGTCCGGATCAAACTCCCAGGTCCATGCGGCCTTGAAGTACAGCGCATTGACCAGGTACATGACCGCTTCGGGAGGAATGGCGTCGATAATGCTCTCGATCTTTTGATTGGTATTGTCGCTGACCCACTGATTGATCGTCGCGACGCTTGCGGGATTCCCGAAATCCAGGGTATTGGTAACGGCATCGTAATAGCTTCGGTTTACCGCAAGAAAGGCGGAATCCACGCTGAATCCCGCATCCGCCCAGATGGAATTCGCAATGTCCAGGGTCACCTTATTGTCCGCGCCGCGCAGATAATTTGTCAGATTTTTATAGGCCAGGTTGACGTCCTCCACGGACATGTCCGAAAAGCCCAGGGCTTCCGCCATGGCGGTCTGCGTTTCGCCGCGGGCGCCGTTATAGGTCATGCTCAGTGCGGTGGAAATGCTGAAGGGCGAGATCAGGACATTTTCATCTTCCTGCAGGGCGTTCAGCGCCGGAAAGATCTCCAGCGCAAAGGTATTCCCGCGTGCCGACACGGATTTTTCCAGCGTTGTGATCTCCCCTCCGTCATCCGGACCGCTGCAGCTCCAGACCCCAAGAAGCAGCATCAGCATTGATGCAAAAATTGCCTTGCCTTTCATCGTAAACTCCCTTGTTTATTTAAAAATGTCAAATGATCCGGGTGTTCATTTATTTATAGTGGTTCAAAGAATGTCGAGTTGCCGTGCCCTTCGAAGTAGGGTCGAGTCGTCGAGTTGCCGTGCCCTTCGAAGTAAGGTCGAGGCGTCGAGTTGCTCCACCTCTCCACTTCTCCCACACTCCCTCATTCCTCCATATTCAGTATCTTTCCCATAAAAAAGATCGTTCCGCTTTCCTTTTCGCGGATGACAAAAAAGAATGGCCGGTCGATCATCATCACGGGACCGGCGGATTCGTAAATCATTTCCACCGCCGTTGCCGCTGCGGCTTCGGTACCTTCTTCGTTGACCTCGATAAAGGTCTTGTGGTAAACGTCGTTGATCCAGATGCCGCCCGGAGCGTAGATGCCGCTGAAATCGGCTCTTCCGTTGAAAGCGATATCCATGCCGAGCGCGCAAAGGACGTCCTTGAGCCCGGCCTTATATTCGAGCGTAAAGCGCGGCAGATACACATCGAGCGCCGTTTTTTCTTCGGGGAAGGCCGTGATCAGGGAATCCCAGCCGCTTTGCGTCATATCTGCAATAAAGGCGTTGATATCCCTGTCGTATTCCGGCAGAACGATGGTCATGCTGTATTTTCCGTCCCCGTAAGGCAGGTCAAGGATCTGACAGTCACCGCCCTGATAATAATCCAGATCCGCGTTCTGGCTCATCATTGGGACGCTTACGGTACTTCCGCCGTAATTGTGAAAGCTCTTGTTTACGGTCAGTTCCGGGTCGAATTCCCAGGTCCATGCCGCCTTGAAGTACAGGGCATTGATCAGGTACATCATCGCGTCGGCGGGAATCTGGTCAATGATGGTCTCGATCTTTTCATTGGTCTTTTCGCAAACCCATTGATTGATGGTATCGGTGCTCGCAGCATCGTTAAAATCCAGCGCCCTGACCTCCGCGTCGTAATCGTCGCGGTTGACCGTTAAAAATTCCGGTACAATGTCAAACAGCGCATCATACCAGACGGAATTGGCGATGTTCAGGGTCACCTTATCGTCGGCACCGGCCAGGTACGCAATGAGATTTTTGTAGGCCAGGTTGACGTCTTCCAGGGACATATCGGGATAGGCCAGGACCTCAGCCATGGCGGTCTGCGTTTCGCCGCGGGCGCCGTTATAGGTCATGCTCAGCGCGGTGGAAATGCTGAAGGGCGAGATCATGACATTTTCATCTTCCTGCAGGGCGTTCAGCGCCGGAAAGATCTTCCATGCAAAGGTATTTTCCCTTTCCATGACGGATTTTTCCAGTGCGCCGATATGAATATTCTCTTCCGGTCCGCTGCAGCTCCAGACGCCAACAAGCAGCATCAGCATCGATGCAAAAATCGCCCTGCCTTTCATCGCGGCCTCCCTTGTTTAAATAAGTCACTGATTGTCAAATGATCCGGCCGGAAAAAATGTTTCGTATTTTTTTAATAATATTTTAATTGTAAACAAATTGCAAGGAGCTTTTTTCCATTGCGCGAACGCAGAATAATTATGGCATACGCGCCTTTGTTTTCATCCTCGTTGGGGCGTATTGCGATACGCCCCAGCTATCGCTATTTTTAAATATCATCTTTCGGATTATTGCGGATATACTCACGTACCCGGGATATTTCATGCCGGCGGAGAATACGATCCCAGTAATTCCGCTGCCAAACCGGCAATCCGTGCGTTCCGCGTAATAAATTGATTTTTTTCGTGCTGGCGGATTTAAATCCGCGGATAATGGAACCCAAACCATACGATGGCGATCGAAATTGGGATTGAGACCCCGTTGGGGCGTATTGCAATACGCAAAGATAATTTTCATTCATCCAAATAAACCGATGGATTATTGCGTATATAATTCCGAATGCAGGACAATTCCTTAAACCGAAGAATTCGGTCATAATACGATTTTTGCCATTTGAATTCCGGATATCCGGATTGGTGGATCAGGCGCGCAGATGCGGATTTGAAGGCACCGATAATAACGGGAATACGTTGGTACGGGCGGCACGAATGTAGGGAACAGGCATGCCTGTTCCCTGCACGCGCAGTTTTTTTCAATTCTATGATCCCGTGGAAATGATCGGGCATCACGAAAAATTCATCAATGGCACAATCCGGGAAATGGCCGGGGATATTTTTCAACACCTGTCGAGGTGCCGTGCCCTTCGAAGTCCCGATTGATCGGGACCAAGTAGGGTCGAGATGTCGAGGTGATTGTCGATGTGTTCATTTGTCGATTCATTTCTCCACATCTCCCATACTCCGCTTCTCCGCTTCCCAGTGCTCAGCGCTCAGTGCTCAGTGCCTGGTTCAAGGTTCAAAGATCAAGGTTCAAGAAAGTCGAGCTGTCGAGTTGCCATTTTTGTTGATTTGTTGATATACGCTTTGATTCAACATTTAATATTCAAAATTCAATGTTATTCCGCTGACTAAAGTTCTTATCTTCCTAACTTCCAAACTTCCCTCTCTTTGTCTCTCCCATACTCCCTTTCTCCGATTCTCAGCGCCCAGCGCTCAGCGCTCAGCACTTGGTTCAGAGTTCAAAGATCAAAGAATGTTGAGATGTCGAGGTGCCGTGCCCTTCGAAGTCCCGATCAGTCGGGAAGCAGGAGGGTCGATGTGTTCATTTGTCGATTCTTTTCTCCACATCTCCCATACTCCCTCACTCCGTTACCCCATTGCTCCAACTCCCCGCATCTCCCTTACTCCTCTTCTCCTCTTCTCCTCTTCTCCTCTTCCCGGCGCTCAGTGCTTAATTCCTTGTGATCTCCATCACATTTTTCTAAATTCTTACGTAAAACTTAAAAGGCAATCTATGCACACGGACATGCCCATCCGTCTGGCGGCTTTTTCCTGGCTGGAGGAACAATACAGGATCTACGATGATGTGCTGCCCCGAAAGCTGCTTGAGCTGGGTTTCCCTTTTCAGGGTGAATATTATACTCTTATGGGGGAAGATCACCAGCTTTTTTGAAAATTAATTTACATATTCCATAAATGAATCTAAAAACTCTTCAGATACTCCCCGTATTTTACGCCTTTGACAGAGTGAATATAGCTCTTCAACAGCCGAAAAAGGAAAAAACATTGGTTTTAATGTATTAAATTGTTCTTTAGAAGCTTCTTTTAAGAATTTTGGGCGATCTTCATCGGCTGCGACAATAGTGTATCTTGTCGGAAAGGGGGGGAACTTATCTTGAAAGTTTTTCATACGTGATAATCCGCTTGTAATACCTGTCGTACACTCAATTTCCATTACTGCTGGCATCAACCTGCCATTTTTAAACCAAATACAGTCGATGAGCAATGCCGCGTTTACAGCATCTGGATGAGCCATAATTAATTTTTCATCATTTAGCGAAGGGATTACTCCCTCGATTTCAGCTAATCTTTTTTTATTGTATATAATGCTTTTATCATTTTGCGCTACCCATGTCCTAAATCCTAACTGTAACCCAATTTGTACTAACGCAACTTGAATTTGAGCATGCCTTCTTTGAATTTTTATATCTAATGAATGTTCGGAAATGGTAGCAAAATCATCTTTAACTGTAAGTGATTCATAAATTGCATGTTGTGAGGGAATTTCTGAAATAATTCTCTCGGTTTTAATTATATTAATTGTACCCATCTCATGCGGTTGGTCTGGTAACCAGACCAAATGTTTATGGCCGCTTTTAATTGTTGAATATGATTTTATTGTTTCAATTCTTCCAGGATAAGTAACATGAAAATTTGGGGTGTGAGCAAGCAAACTCTCAAAAACGGATCTTGTATTATAACTTGCTCCTAATACTCTATCAATATTTATGGGCATATCTTCTTGAAAAGCATTTGCTACTCTCCAAATAAGTTGAGAAGAAATTGATTCTTCCTTTGCGGTAGCTGGAGACTGCCCAATTGAGGAATCCCATCTTTTAATTATAATGGGGCCTTCAGGTAAATTCACCCGAACAATCTGGATTAATCCTTTTGTAGATGAATTAATGTAATTATAGTATCTGTTTTTGTTTAGTTGGTTAATGGAACTAACAAGGTTTTCAGCTGTTACTCTCATTTTAATTACCTGCTTGAATTTTTGTAATGAAACATTTTATGGTATTCGCAATTCCTTTGGATAGTAAATATGGCACTCCATTACCTATGGTTTTAAATTTGTTTGTAAGGCTCATTTCAGGGGGGAGGACAAATTCTTTTGGTAAACTCTGAATTGCAAGTGCTTCTGACACACTAATTCTGCGTGCTTCTGTTGGATGTAAATGTACTTCATTATTCCCATATGCTGCTGTAGGAGAATATCTGAATCTGTGTAAACGTTTATATGATTTTTTTGACACATCACCTTCATCAATGGTTTGAAAACGGATAAGTCCTGACCTTGGTTGAAAGTGATCTTTCGCATTAGGATGATGTGAAACATCATTTTTTTTAAACCAGTAATCAACCATTAAATCTTCAGGAAGATTATTAGGTTTATTTATTTCCTAGATTCAAGTAGTAAGTGCAACTTTATGACTTCCAAAAAATACTTCATTTGGCGTTAAAAAGCCAAGAGTTTTTCTGGGTCTGTTGTTTAGTTTTTTCATTGC
>Ga0265293_10003335_pt1 | contig 29965 bp, 28 predicted proteins | sample Munlanlewell138R_FD_192505 | JGI IMG/M metagenome (GOLD analysis project Ga0265293, IMG submission 192505) | Leachate microbial communities from a municipal landfill in Southern Ontario, Canada - Leachate well 138R | ecosystem: Engineered > Solid waste > Landfill > Unclassified | place: Canada... | reverse complement strand
ACACCGAACATACGTGCCAATTCAGGTTCCTTGTCCACGTCAATCTTATAGACATAGATCTCTTCGCCATACTCGGCAGCAAGATTTTTCAGGATGGGTGAGGTGATGCGACAGGGACCACACCAGGTAGCGTAGAAATCGACTATTGCCGGCTTGTCACCGTTGTATTTCCATGCCTGGGGGTTCTCCTCATAGTTGAATACCTTCTTCAGAAAAGAAGCCTTGGTCAGTTCGATCGGTTTAACTTTTTCCTTGCCCTGGGGCTCAGCTGCAGCGACATGCATCAAAAAGAGTACAGCTGCGAACAGGGTGATTACTTTCTTCATCTGATTCAAATATAAAATGTGATTTTTTAAAATGTCATCATTAACAACAGCGGAAAGAGGCAAATTGTTCCATACAGGAGACAAGCGGTAGCGGTCAGAACTGCTGCCGGTCCTTGTACTTCAACGAATTCCTGTTGGGTACGCCAAACTCGCGGGCAGAGAGATCATCCACCTCCACCTTCCATATCTTCACGTTCCGCACCGCGGGTGAAGAGTAACTGAACTCCCTGTCGGAGTACTGCCGCATGATGTTGTTGAGTGCCTTCACCTTCAGCTCATCATTCTCTTCAAACTGCACGCTGCCACGACAGATGATGCTGGCAGCCAGCATCCTATAGCTGCAAGCCACCTGTTCATCCTGCCACACCAGCTTCGGATCGCTGCAAAAGGTGATGCAGACCCGCGGGTTCTCCTCCAGTATCGAGATGGAATGACCCTCCTGGGCGGAGTGGAGCCATATCACCCCCTCCTCGTAACCGAAGTTCATCGGCAGCACGTAGGGGTTTCCCTCACTGTCGGCCATCCCCACATAACAAAGACTGCAGGAACGGATCACCTGTTCAATGCGCTCTTTCTCTTCCAACGGATAGGTTTTCATATTTTCTTTGTCTCTGATTTCTCTGATGTTATTGAATAGACTTCATGCTTGCAGAAAAATGGATTACAAAGATAAGTTGTTTTCATCCAATACAAGAATCTTATAAATGTCATTTATATAACGTTGGGATAACAGTTATTTAACGTTGAGAAAACAATGTGATAGGATATAAGTGTATAAATTTGTCAACCCTCTTTTCAGCAATGCAGAATGAATTTGGTGAATATCCCGGAGAAGTAACTGAAAACGACGGTAGCGGAGGTGGTTCCGTGGGTGGTTGGTAATAAATCAAATGAAAAGGAGAACAGTTCTTAAACCCATATTGTACACTCTTCTTGGGTTGGCATTTTCATCATTGCTCACCAGCTATTTTGAAAGTGGGGTAGTCAGGGTTATGATCATGATTCTGGCTGTTTCCTCATTGATTGTCTATTTTTATGTAGACTACAAAAAAACCAGGAATCATTAAAACCATTCAGAAAATAGTCAGGCGAGTTCCCTCAAAATAAGGTGTCATCCACTGGGCATAAAAAAAGGAAAAACCCTTGCGAGTCTTTCCCTTTCTATTGGTTGTCAACCGGTGAAGATTTACTTCACCTTGTCCACGATTGCCTTGAACGCTTCGGGGTGGTTCATTGCCAGGTCGGCAAGCACCTTGCGGTTGATCTCTATCTCATTTTTGTGCAGGGCACCCATCAGACGGGAATAGGACATTCCGTTTTCACGGGCGGCGGCATTGATACGCTGGATCCACAGTGCGCGGAAGTTGCGTTTTTTGTTTTTACGGTCACGATAGGCGTAGGTGAGACCCTTTTCCCACGTGTTCTTGGCTACGGTCCATACATTCTTGCGGGCACCGATGTAGCCTCTTGTAAGTTTCAGAACTTTTTTTCTGCGGTTGCGTGATGCAACATGATTGACTGATCTTGGCATAATGTTACTTGTTGTGAATGATAGCGTCTCTGTCGGGCAGAGCTCTTTGGTGCATACATCCTGTTACGAAATCTTTTTAGGGAAACCTTTGCGTGGGTTATTTCAATGCGAGCAGTGTCTTGATACTGTTCAGGTCAGACTTGTGAACAAGACCGGTCTGTGTCAGATTTCTCTTTTGCTTCTTGGTCTTTTTCGTCAAGATATGACTTTTGTACGCATGTTTCCGCTTGATTTTTCCTGTTCCGGTAAGGGCGAACCTCTTTTTGGCACCGGAATTAGTCTTCATTTTTGGCATTTTGCTGTCCTTGAATTAATGATTGTTTAAATTCTTTTGCTTTCGCAGTCAAGCGAAAAAGTGTGCAAAAGTAATGATAATATTTGGGTTATGCAAACCTTATTTGACAAAACATCCAAACTTTACTTGCATTCCTCCCTCGATTTCACGGAGATGAAACAACGGCATAGTGACAAGAAGAGCCGGTGATTGAATTTACCGGCCCTTTTCCTGCTGATACAGCCAGCAATGTGATGATGTTGTCACATTACTCTTCTTTCTTTTCCTTGTTCTCCTTTTTGGGGGCAGGGGTACTCTTCTTGGGGGAAAGCATGACCGACATGCGTTTGCCCTCCATGATAGGCATATGCTCTACCTTGGCATATTCCTCCAGGTCGTTGGCAAAGCGAAGCAGTAATACCTCTCCCTGTTCCTTGAACAAAATGGAACGGCCCCTGAAGAAGACGTAGGCTTTCACTTTTGATCCTTCGCCCAGAAAGTTCATCGCATGCTTGAGCTTGAAGTTGTAATCGTGATCATCTGTCTGTGGTCCGAAACGGATCTCCTTGACAGTAACCTTCACCGCTTTGGCTTTCTGTTCCTTCAGCTTTTTCTTCTGCTGATAAACAAACTTCTTGTAATCGATGATTCTGCACACAGGGGGTTTGGCTGTGGGGGCAATCTCAACAAGGTCCAGTTCCTTCTGTTCGGCAATCTTCAATGCCTCCCGGGTGGGATAGATCCCCTCTTCCACGTTGTCGCCTACTAACCGGACTTCCGGTACCCGGATCCGTTCATTGATCCGGTGCTGGTCTTTGGAGTCTTTTCTCATTCAGTGATGTTAATGTTTTCTCTGTAACTGATTTCTATTGTTTTTGTAAAAAAAGTATGTCAAACGATCAGATCTGCTCCAGTGTGGGATTCATCATTTTCTCCACCTCACGGGCCATCTCTTCGGCAAATGTACGCAAATTTACGGAACCCTGATCAACTCCGCCCTGTTTTCTGACTGAAACCGCTTCATTTTCTGCCTCTTTCTCACCTACAATCAGCAGGTAGGGTATTCGTTTCAGTTCGTTGTCGCGGATCTTGCGGCCCACCTTCTCGTTTCGGTCGTCCACCTCAGCACGGATGTCAAACCGTTTCAGCTCCTTCACCACCCTTTTGGCGTAGTCGTTATACTTTTCGCTCACGGGCAGGATCACCGCCTGTGTGGGAGCCAGCCAGAGAGGGAACTTGCCGGCGGTATGCTCGATGAGCACTGCCACGAACCGCTCCATGGAGCCAAAGGGGGCACGGTGAATCATCACGGGACGATGCTTTTGGTTGTCGGCACCGGTATATTCCAGCTCAAACCGCTCCGGCAGGTTGTAATCCACCTGGATGGTACCCAGCTGCCAACGACGTCCCAGTGCGTCCTTGACCATGAAGTCGAGCTTGGGACCGTAGAAGGCGGCTTCACCCAGCTCCACACGGGCTTTCAATCCCTTCTCCTCACAAGCTTCCACGATGGCACGCTCTGCCCTCTCCCAGTTGTCGTCCGAGCCGATGTACTTCTCCCTGTTGTTGGGATCACGCAGCGAGATCTGTGCTTCAAAGTTCTCAAAGTCCAGCGCTTTGAAGATGATAAAGATGATATCCACCACCTTCAGGAACTCATCCTTCACCTGGTCGGGAGTACAGAAGATGTGGGCATCATCCTGTGTAAAGCCGCGCACACGGGTCAAGCCATGCAGCTCACCACTCTGCTCGTAACGGTAGACCGTGCCGAACTCCGCCATGCGCAGCGGCAGATCCTTGTAAGAACGGGGGAAGGTCTTGTATATCTCACAATGGTGAGGACAGTTCATAGGCTTCAGCAGGAACTCCTCCCCCTCTTCCGGAGTATGGATCGGCTGGAACGAGTCCTTGCCATACTTGGCATAGTGCCCGGAGGTGACATACAACTGCTTGTGCCCGATATGTGGAGTGATTACCTGTTCGTAGTCGAACTCGCGTTGTATCTTTTTCAGGAAATCCTCCAGCCGCATACGCAACTGCGTACCTTTGGGCAACCAGAGCGGCAGGCCTGCACCCACGGTCGGGGAGAAGGCGAACAGCTGCAGCTCCTTTCCGATCTTGCGGTGGTCGCGCTTCTTTGCTTCCTCCAGCATCAACAGGTATTCGTCGAGCAACTTCTTCTTGGGGAAGGTGATACCGTATAGACGGGTCAGCTGGGGTCGCTTCTCATCGCCACGCCAATAGGCACCGGCAGAAGAGAGCACTTTCACAGCCTTGATGTATGAAGTGTTGGGCAGGTGAGGTCCGCGGCAGAGGTCGGTAAACTCTCCCTGGGTATAGGTGGTAATGGTGCCATCCTCCAGTTCGTTGATCAGCTCCACCTTGTAGTGCTCATCCCTCCCGGAGAACATGGCAACCGCATCCTTCTTGGAGATGCTTTGCCGCACGATCTCCTCCCTGGCAGCGATCAGCTCCATCATCTTCTTCTCGATGACCGGGAAGTCGGTCTCCTTGATGGTAACCCCTTCACCCGGGTCCACATCGTAGTAAAAGCCATTCTCAATGGCAGGACCGATACCAAACTTGATGCCGGGATAGAGCTTCTGCAACGCCTCAGCCATCAGGTGGGCCGACGAGTGCCAGTAGGCATGTTTGCCCTCATCATCCTCCCATTTGAGCAGGTTGACAGTGGCATCCTCCTCGATGGGACGGGTAAGATCCCATGTCTCACCATTGACACTTGCCGCCAGCACCTCTTGTGCCAGGCGCTGACTGATGCTCTGCGCAATCTCGAGAGCGGTAACTCCCTTTTCATATTCCCTGACGGATCCATCGGGAAATGTAATTCTTATCATGTAATACGAATCTTTATTGATCAATTTTTTATTTTGGACTGCAAATGTAGTGATTTTGTGATATATGATAGGACTATTTGACGAGTTTTTTACAAAAAACAGTCCTATAGGCACTACAACAGCATCAAAAACGGGTTTGTTATTTTTAACATCCATTCTGTCAAATTTCACATTCCTGCTCTCTATCTTTGCAAGCGATGAAAAGAAGCATTCAAATCCTGCTCACACTTATCCTCTCTGCCCTCATTGTTTACGGCGGATCAGGGGTGAATGCCTATTTCTATTGTTGCGACGATTGCCGAAGCGAAGGATCGGAAGTGATTACCGCACACCGTTGCTGCGAGATACACGCTCACAAGCATGAGGCAGCCACCACTGATCACAGGCTCAATGTCAGTCACCATCTTTGCGAGGTGGGTTCACACGACAATTGCGGTGTGGAACGGATCGCCTTTAGCTGGGAACCCTCCACCCGTCACCAGGAGCCACAGCCCCAGGCGATTGACCTCGGTGCAGTACCCTTCCTGTTGCAGGCAACCATCCACCCTGACGAGGTGGATACCGTGATAATCTCCCATCCGGAGACAAAATGCCAGAAACCACCCAACCTAAGCAGTGAAGTCTACCTCACGCTGCTCACCACCCTGATCATTTGATTCATCTCTCCCTCTTCTTCGTCTCACATGAAGGAGAAAGCCTTGCTGCGCATTGACGTGGCCGGCATCTGCATATATTCTCAATCATTCATCGACGGTCTGCATAAAAGTGAGCTGCACCCTGCGAAAGGACAGATTCATCATTTGAGATTTACAATTGCGCATTACCGTCACAACCCACATTTAAAAGACATGTTACAAAGATATCTTTTCTCTTTGCTCCTGTTCACTGTTTCATTGCATCTCACCGCGGCAGACAACAAGCTGAAGGGGTTTGTATATGATAGCAGCAACGAGCCGGTGATCGGTGCCAACATCTACTGGGAGCAATCAAAAAAAGGGACCACCTCAAACAGGGAGGGTTTTTTCGAGATTGAACTTACCGGTAAGCATGAACACCTGATCGTCACCTACACCGGCTACATCGCCCAGAGCCTCCATATCCATGATGTGGACGAGGAGCTGACGGTCATCCTGGAAGAGGACACCCAACTGCTGGACGAACTGGTCATCAGTCGACGCTCACCCGGCACCGTGACGCAGCGAGACGCCTTGCTGCAGACACAACGGGTGACCCGGGGTGAGATTCACCGGGCGGCCTGCTGCAACCTGGGGGAGAGCTTTGAAACCAATCCCTCGGTAGACGTAGCATATAGCGATGCAGCCACCGGAGCCAAGCAGATAAAGCTGTTGGGGCTCGCCGGCACCTATGTGCAGATGCTCACCGAGAACTATCCCAACTTCCGTGGGGTGGCCTCACCTTTCGGCATGGACTACATCCCCGGTGCCTGGATGGAAGGGATCTACATCTCCAAGGGCACCTCATCGGTGAAAAATGGTTATGAAGCGCTGGCTGGCCAGATCAACGTGGAGTACAAGAAACCGCAGACCATGGACAAGTTCTCTCTCAACCTGTTCGGGAGTGACGCCCTCCGCATGGAGGCTAATGCCGATGCGAGCATCCACCTGAATGAAGGCCTCACCACCGCACTTTTCGCCCACTATTCTGACGACACGCAGCCGCACGATCGCAACGAGGATGGCTTCCTTGATTATCCGAAGACACGGCAGCTCAACCTGATGAATCGCTGGAACCACGAGGCGGGCAAGTATGTGGCACAGTATGGTGTCAGGTATGTGAACGAACAGCGTGAGGGAGGGCAGGATGTGACCCATGGGACAATTGATGATCCTTACAGCATCTCGCTGGCGACCAACCGTGGTGAGTTCTACACCAAGCAGGCTTATGTCTTGAGCGCCGATGAGCTGGCGGAGAGCGCGGCACTGATCGCTTCCGGCTCGGTGCACGACCAGCAGTCGCGCTATGACCTCACACCCTATGATGTTACGCAGCAGAACCTCTACCTCAGCCTGCTCTATGAGAAGGATTTCTCCCATATGCACAACCTCAGCACAGGGCTGAGCCTGAATCATGACGGTTTCGAGGAGCATCTTGACAACAGCTCTTTCAACCGTGATGAAACCGTGCTGGGTGGTTATGTGCAATATGCCTTTAACCTGCACAACAAATTCATTCTGCAGGGGGGTATCCGGGCCGATCACAGCAGTCGTTACGGCTTCTTCGTCACACCACGGCTCCACCTGAAGTATAACCCGGCCGAATGGGTGCACCTGCGCGGGTCACTGGGTAAAGGATTCCGCACGGCGAATGTGCTGGCGGAGAACAACTACCTGTTGGCCAGTTCACGCCGTATCGAGATCGCCGACCATCTCGACCAGGAAGAGGCGTGGAACGCCGGGGTGAATGCCACCCTCTACATCCCCGCTGGCGGGCGCGAGATCACCCTCACGGGTGAGTGGTACCACACACGCTTCCTGAGCCAGGTGGTGGTCGACGTGGACAGTGATCCGCATGCCATACGCTTTTACAACCTTCAGGGGGGGCGATCCTATTCCAACAGTGCACAAGTGGAATTGAGCTACCCCTTCTTTACCGGCTTCACCTTCACGGCAGCTTATCGCTACACCCGCTCCATGTCGGACTACCGGAACGGAGTGACCGGAGAAACCCGCTTTCTGAGCAAACCGCTGCTGAACGACTACAAGGGACTGGTCACCACTTCTTATCAGACACCGCTCCGTAAGTGGCAGTTCGACCTCACCGGTCAGTTCAACGGCGGAGGACGGATGCCCACACCCGACAGTAGCAACCCGTTGTGGGAGGAACAGTTCGATCCTTTCACTGTGGTCAACGGTCAGGTGACCCGTTTCTTCCGCAACTTCTCGCTCTACCTGGGAGCGGAGAACCTGTTCGACTTCCGACAGGAGAACCCGATTATCGATGCGGCCCACCCACGCAGCGACAACTTCGATGCCACCATGGTGTGGGGTCCGGTGCACGGGAGGAAGGTCTATGCCGGCCTACGGTACAATATACCCAGATACTGATCAGTCATAAACCAACAGAAACATTTAAAAAATTACAGCGTTATGAAGAAAACAGTTTTACTTTTGATGATTGTTGCCCTCTCAACAGGCAGCACAAGCACAGTTTACGCCCAGAAGAAAGAACACAAACAAAAAGAGGAGGTGACAGCGCTCTTCACCCTCAACGAGGAGATATGCCATAACTGCAAACGGAAGATCGAGGGGTACCTTCCCTTTGAGAAAGGTGTGACCGCCCTGGCCTACGGTGACGACGGCTCCACGGTGGAGGTGACCTATCGCACCGACAGGACCGACACACTGAAGTTGCAGAAGGCATTCAACAAGATCAAGCTTGAAGTTGTAGAGACCAGGCTTGAGAAACAGCAAGAAGAGAAGTGACAAAGATCGAAACCCTTACTGCATCCGCTTGATAATGCTGTAAGACTGGATGATTCCCAGCTCACCCGCCTTACGCAGATCGTCCAGTCCGGCAGCGGTCTCACCAATGGAGAGCCGCGAAATGCCCCTGTTGAAGTAAGCCTCAGCAAACTGCGGCTCCAGCTCAATAGCCTTGGTGTAATCAGCGATAGCAGCACGGTAGTCCTTTTCCAGGGTAAAGATCTCTGCGCGGTTGTACCAGGCATAGATGAAGTCGGGGTTGAGCCGTATGATCGACTCATACTCCTTCAGGATCTCATCGTAGTCGATCGACCGCGTTGAGATCTCCGGGAGCCGTATCTTACCCGGCAGCTCACCCCTGCCGGGGAGCTCTATATCGTTACCGCGATCCACCATCATCGGTTCGTCCTGCAGACGGTCATATTCCAACTGCTTGGTACGGATCACCGCACTGGCAAACCGTGCCAGCAACATATCAGGGTTGATCTCCAGCACCCGTTTCATATCTTTAAGCGCGTTCTCGTAATCCTGCACCAGCATGAAATCGATTCCCCGGCCGAAGAAGAGCGCTTCGTTGCGGGGTTCCTCTTCAAGCCGCCTCGAGAAGTTATCGATGGAGCGGAAGTGAGTCTGCACCTGCAGCTCGTTCAGAGGGGCCTCCATGTTGGTCACCTTCAGGACCCAGTTGAGCCCAAGCTCGCTGTTGGCCTGATTCATGGTCCCTGAATAGTACACCGGGCGGCGTACCTCCACAGATCGCTCATAATAGGTGAGCACGAAGAGCGGCTCCAGCTCTACCGGTGCGAGTATGTTCTGCACTTTCCCCCTGCTCTGTCGCTGATACTTGGATTTCTGACTATCCTCCTCGTGTGCTACCACCAGCAGGTTAAACTTCTCGATGTTGGTATCAGTCTCGTCACGCGTACCTTTCGCTTCCTCATTGGTGGACTGCTCACCCAACGGCACGGGATCGGTGGTGGCTCTCTTGCGGGCTTTGGCCTCCTCAGCACGCGCCAGCAGATAGTCGTTCTCCGATCCGCGCAGGTCATTCAACTCTCTTTTCAGCTGTGCCCGCATGTAGTAACCGTTAAAGAACTCGGGATGAGCTTCCAGCACCACGTTCAGGTCACTGAGTGCACCCATCCTGTCACCTATCTCGTTCTTCAGCATGGAACGATTCAGATAAGCGATGGTGTTGTCAGGGTCAAGCTCCAGCACCTTATCGAAGTCGCTGATAGCCCGGTTGTTGTCTGCCACCTGAGCACGTAGCAATCCGCGGTTGAAACGGGCGATAAGGTTGTTCTCCTCCGTCTCGATCACCCGATCGTAGTCGGCCATCGCACCACGCAGGTCGTTCAGATGGTACTTCACCAGTCCCCGGTTGATGTAGTTGCCGGTGAAATAGGGGTCAAGTCTGATGGCTTCATCCAGGTCGGCCAGTGCATTGTTATACTCCTTCTGCTGGAAGAAGAGGAGTCCTCTGGCCGAGAATGACTGGGCGGTATAGGGATCAATATCAATTGCCTTGTCCAGATCGGTCATCGCCTGTATGGTATCACCCTGTTCCAGGTGCATCTGGGCACGGGTCAGATAGCCGGGCGTGTAATCAGGAAAACGGTTCAACAGCACCTCAAAGAACTTACCCGCCACCTCATACTGCTCCATCTCCACGTTGACGATCCCCATGTTGACCAGGGTGATCCTGTCCTCGGGAAAGAACTCCAGGCTCCGCTGGTAATCGGTGGCAGCCAGCGGGTACTTCTCCTGGTTCTGGCGTGCAGCTCCACGTAGCTGATAGGCAGCCGTGTAATAGGGGTTACGCAGCAGACACTCGGAGGCGTCCTCCTCAGCCCCCACGAAATCATCGAGCATAAACTTCGACATCGCCCTGAAATAGTAGGGTTCAGCCAGGTAGGGCTTGGCGGATATCACCTGATTAAAATACTGGATGGCCAGCACGTAATCCTCAAAATAGAGTGCATTCTTGCCGATCATCATCACCCGATCGGTGTTTACCTGGGCCGATGCCGACAAGGTTGAGAGCAAAATAAAAGCCGCGATGATTGTTCTTTTCATATTACTGCGTACGATCAAGTATTGGTTATTTCCCATCCGTCTGTAGTGGGAAGATATATATCTGTATGAGTGATTTGGGGGCAGTTCGTTTAATCTGCCCTCCTCTTTTCAGTCGATGCGTTCCACAATACGCGCACCATCGTCCATCTCACGGATGGAAATGCGCAGGGTCTCCCCGGGCAACACCTCTTCCACCAACTCGGGCCATTCAATGAAACAGCGACTTCCACTGTAAAAGTAATCCTCGTACCCGAAATCAAATGCCTCCTCCAGCTTGCGGATGCGATAGAAATCGAAGTGAAAGAGCGATGCACCCTCCCGGTCCCTGTATTCGTTGATGATGGCAAAAGTGGGGCTGGCCACCGTCTCCTTGACACCCAGCTCTTTACAGAGCGCTTTGATAAAAGTGGTCTTGCCGGCACCCATTGCTCCGTAAAAGGCAAACACCCTCTGTCCCTCCGTCTCCCGGAGGAAATCACGGGCAGCGGCACCGATCTGTGTGATATCGTTGATGACAATCTTCATAGGTTCTATTTTGGTGTGAGTGTGATCAGAGGGACCAGCATCTCTTCCATTGAAACACCTCCGTGCTGATAACTGTTCTCATAAAGTGAAAGGTAATGGTTATAATTGTTGGGATAGGCCAGCAAGTCATTATTCAGAGCAAAGAGATAACGGGTACTCATGTGCGGGGTGGGCAACCCACAGTTCTCAGGATGGAGAAGATCGAACACGCTGGAGGGGTCATACCCCAGGTTCCGTCCCATCTTGTAACGTAAACTCACATTGGTATCACGTTCGCCTACCACCTTCACCCCCTTCTTCACCCTGATGGCACCATGATCGGTGGTGAGCACCACCCTGATCCCCTTGCCTGCAATCGTCGTCAGCAGGTTGTGGAAGGGTGAATGCAGGAACCAGGAGCGGGTTAGCGAGCGGTAGGAAGGCTCATCGGCCGTCAGCTCGCGAATCATCTTCGACTCAGTACCCGCATGAGAGAGCATATCAATGAAGTTATAGACGATGATATTGAGATCGTTCTTCATCAGCTTCGGCAGGAGCGCCGTCAGTTGCTCACCCTCCCGGTAATGGCTTATCTTATGATAGGAGATACTCTTCCTAATGCCACACCGCGCCAGCTGACGGCGTATCAACTCCTCCTCATGCAGGTTCATCCCCTCCTCATCTCCTTCATCGACCCACAGGTCGGGATAAAGCTCGGCAATGCTGCGGGGCAACAGTCCTGAGAAGATGGCATTGCGTGCGTAGGGGGTGGCCGTGGGAAGGATGCTGCAGTAAAGCTCATCGTATGTGGTAAAACACTCACTTATAATATCCTTAACTGCGAGCCACTGATCAAGACGGAAGTTATCAATCAGAATGAAGAAGAGCCTCTCCCCTTTTTCAAGTAACGGGAAAAGCACCTTTTCGAAGAGCTCGTTACTCATCAGCGGGCGATTACCGGGACTGATCATCCATTGCTCGTAGTTACGGCGGATAAACCTCCCGAAGGCATTGTTGGCATCTCTCTTCTGTGTCTCCAGCAACTCGCTCAGAGGATGATTGGCCTGATCCAGCTCCAGCTCCCACTGTGCCAGTCGCCGGTACAACGCCATCCAGTCAGCGGCAGTTGCAGCGCGATCCATCTCATCACTGATCTGCCTGAATGCATTTCGATAGCGATCGGTGGTTGCTCCCGCAATCAGTTCTTTTTGATCGAGTATCTTCCTGACGGTGAGCAGCACCTGGTTCGGGTTGACCGGTTTGATGAGGTAGTCGGTGATCCTGCGGCCGATAGCCTGCTCCATGATCCCCTCATCCTCGCTGCGGGTCACCATCACTACCGGCAGATAGGGATGGACTGTGTTCAGTCTGTTGAGCACCTCCAGCCCCGACATCCCGGGCATCTGTTCATCAAGGAAGACAATGTCGTAGTGTTTTTCACTACACATCGCAAGGGCATCACTACCGTTAGTGGTGCAATCAGTCCCATATCCCTTCTCTTCGAGATAAAGGATATAAGGTTTCATAAGATCAATCTCATCATCCACCCAGAGAAAGTGTGCCTTGTTCATCGCTGCTGACTGGTCTGTATAGGGTCTGAAAATGGAGCAAATGTATCGATTTCCGCTCTATCTCACAATCTTTTTTGCTTTTTTAGGATGCTGCTTTGTCTGTGGTGAAGATCGGACTCTGCTTCACCGCTATTTTCAGCCGTTATTCTTCCTCTGTACGAGGAAAAAGTATATATTTGTGGAAAAGGAAACAAACCATCAGATAATTCAGTTTCAATATGAAAAAAGGTATCCTGTCAGCAATTCTACCCGCCATCCTCTTAATAACCGGATGCGTGCAACAGCCCACAGCCATCTTTAATGGAGATGATCTCTCCAACTGGCAATTCATCGTTGAGGAGAACACCGTACCGGGTGAGGAGGTATACAGCGTCTCAGATGGCATCATCACCGTGAAAGGAGAGCCCCTTGGCTACATGTACACCCGGGAGAAATACCGTAACTACACCCTGGAACTGGAATATCGATGGGTCGACGAAGAGAGCAACAGCGGCATCTTCTTTCTGATCGAAGAGCCGGCCAATCCTTTTCCAAAAGGGATTGAGTGTCAGTTGATGGCAGGCAAAGCAGGCGATCTGGTGCTGCTGAATGGTGCGGACCTGAATGAATATTCGCTACCGGAAGGGGTATCCGAAAGACCCGCTTTCCCGGTGATAACGAAAAAAGAGCCTTCAAACGAGCAGCCAGCAGGTGATTGGAACAAGGTCAGCATCACGGTCAACGAAGGAGTGATCAGCATACGGGTGAATGACCTGTTGCAGAACAGTGCCACGAGCGAGGTAAAGGAAGGTCATATTGGCCTTCAGAGCGAGGGGAAAGCAATCCAGTTCCGTAACCTGGTGTTGCTCCCTTTATAATGAGAGAGAACAACCCTAAAAAAAACCACAACAGTCATGCAAGTAACCGCAAACGGAAAGAAATTTATCGACCAGGAAGAGAGATATGGTGCACATAACTACCACCCGCTACCGGTTGTGTTGTCACAAGGTAAAGGGTGTTACCTCTGGGACGTAGACGGGAAGCGGTATTTCGATTTCCTGTCGGCCTACTCCGCTGTCAACCAGGGACACTGCCACCCGAAGATCGTGGAAGCACTCACCGAACAGGCGGGGCGGCTCTGTCTCACCTCCCGTGCCTTTTACAACGATGCCCTGGGACCTTACGAGCAATACATCCACGATTATTTCGGCTATGACAAGGTGCTCCCGATGAACTCGGGAGCCGAAGCGGTGGAGACAGCCCTCAAGCTGGCCCGCAAGTGGGGCTACCTGAAGAAGGGCATCCCTGAGAACAAAGCGCTGATCATTGGCTGTGAAGGGAACTTCCACGGCCGCACCATCACCATCGTCTCCCTCTCCACCGACCCCGATGCACGGGCTGACTATGGCCCCTACACCCCCGGTATCGGGGTGATCCCCTACAACGATGTCTCAGCACTGGAAGCGTTGCTGAAAGAGCAAGGCGAAAATGTTGCCGCCTTCCTGGTAGAACCGATACAGGGCGAAGCAGGTGTCTTCGTACCGGACGAGGGATACCTGAGAGCCTGTTACGATCTCTGCAAGAAACACAACGTGCTCTTCATCGCGGATGAGGTACAGACCGGCATCGCCCGCACGGGACGGTTGCTCTGCAGCGATCACGAGGGGGTGCGCCCGGATATTGTGATCCTGGGCAAAGCAATCTCGGGAGGGGTGCTTCCTGTCTCGGCGGTACTTGCCGATGATGAGGTGATGCTCACCATCCGTCCGGGCGAGCATGGCTCCACCTTCGGCGGATTTCCGCTGGCCTGCCGCGTGGCAACCGCCGCACTGGAGGTGGTGAAAGAGGAGAAGCTGGCTGAGCGTGCAGAAGAGCTGGGCAGAATCTTCCGCGAGGAGATGAGTCAAATAAAGAGTTCCATGATTCGCCAGATAAGAGGCAAGGGACTGCTCAACGCGGTGGTGATTGAACCCCATGACGGTAAGGAAGCGTGGGATGTCTGCCTGAAGATGGCTGAAAACGGATTGCTGGCCAAGCCGACACACGGTGATATTATTCGCTTCGCACCTCCGCTGGTGATCACCGAATCTGAACTCCGCGAGGCAATCGTCATCATCCGAAATACGATAGAATCGATGGAATAACAGGATTGGTTCATGGTTCAAGGTTCAAGGTTTAAAGCTCATACGTTTATTAGAAGAACCTATTGCTAATTGCTAACAGCTTATCGCTAAAACAATGCAAACAACCTCAAAACTACTGATGGTACGTCCTGCCCGCTTTGCCTTCAACGAGGAGACGGCACAGAACAACTATTTTCAACAGCCCTCCGGTTCCGAATCGGTAGCGGAAAAGGCACTGGAAGAGTTCGACACCTTTGTCCGGCTGCTGCGTGCGAACGATGTGGATGTGACGGTAGTGCAGGACAGTCCGGAGCCCTGGACACCCGACTCCATCTTCCCAAATAACTGGTTCTCCTCGCACCTCACAGGAGAGCTGGTGCTCTACCCCATGTTTGCCCCCAACCGTCGCCAGGAAAGGAAAAGAGAGGTGCTGGAGCTGCTACGACGGAAGATGAACCACCGCAAGGTGGTGGATCTGACCCCCTGGGAGGAGGAGGGTGAGTTTCTGGAGGGTACCGGCAGCATGATCTTCGACCGCGACAGAGGGGTAGCCTACTGTTGCCGTTCGCCCCGCACCTCGGAGAAGGTGCTGGCGGAGTTCTGCTCACGGATGAACTACGATGCCCTGCTCTTTGATGCGGTCGACGCGCAGGGTAACGCCATCTACCACACCAATGTCATGATGGAGGTGGGGACACAGGTGGCGGTGATCTGCCTGGAGGCGATCCGCGACGAGGGTGAGCAGCGCAAGGTGGTGTCACGGCTGACAGCCGCCGGGAAGATCATCGTGGAGATCACCCTCGATCAAATGAATCATTTTGCCGGCAACATGCTGGAGATCAAAAGTCGCGGCGGAGAGCCCCTGATGGTGATGTCATCCTCAGCCCGTAAGGCACTGACACCCGATCAGGAGAGGACCATCGCCACCTTCACCCGCATCCTCTCAAGCGACCTGGGAACCATCGAGGCCAATGGTGGGGGATCGGCACGCTGTATGGTTGCGGAAATTTTCTGCTGATCGGGATACAATTCTCAGTAATTGGTTTTATTGTCATTTTTTTAATTTACTTTGTAAAAGGAAGTAGTGTTTCAACCTTTTAAATCAAGAAGTAGTATGTCATTTAAAAAAGAACTTAAAGAATTTCTCATGCGCGGCAGCGTCGTGGACATGGCCGTGGGTATTGTGATTGGAGGCGCCTTTGGCAAGATCGTCACCTCCTTCGTGAACGACATCCTGATGCCGCCCATCGCCATGGCAGTGGGCGACACCAAGTTCACCGAGTTGAAGGTTGTGTTGAAAGAGGCAGTGTTGCAGGGGGAGGAGATCATCGCTCCGGCCATTACCTGGAACTATGGCTCCTTCATCCAGGCTATTATTGACTTCCTCATCATCGGTATTTCCATCTTCTTTGTCATCAAAGCGATGAACAACATGAAGCGGAAAAAAGAGGAAGAACCAGCTCCTGCTGCACCACCCGAACCGACCAAGGAGGAGACCCTGCTGACCGAGATCCGCGATCTGCTGAAAAAAGATTAAGACGGTTCTCTAACAAGGGGAATGAAAAAACGGGTTGTATGCAATACAATCCGTTTTTTTACTGTAATTCCGTCAGATACTTCCAATATTTTTTCGGCATATGCTGGCGCTGTAACCTGGGGTTAAGCCGTTCACGGATGGTGATGCTGCGGAAATACTCCTTCCACATCTGTTGGAAGAGCTGTTCCTCATTCGACTGTTTCTCACCTTCCAGCTGTCCGAGTCTCAGTGCTGCCAGGTCGGCAGGTGAGAAGGAGACCTCGTTCACGGCATGGGTGTCCCAGTAGAGGCCCTGATTGCGCGTGGTATCGTAGAGGATCCAGGGCTGTGTGGCGTAGCGGCTTCGGAAATGCTTCACCACCACCGGGAGCAGGTTATAGCGAGGTGCAATGGGTGCGAACCAGATGCCGTCAGCGGTCTCCTGGAAACGCACAAACTGCACGAGGTGATGTGCCTCGCGTGAGACCTGCTGTGCGATCTCCTTTACGCGCAACACATCCACATCACCGAAGTTGAGCTCGACACCCTGCGGATGGTCAATGTTCTTGCGGATGTATCTGAACAGGAGCATCTCCGTCTCCGGAAGACCGGAGATCCAGACGCTCATCATCATCCTGCGGGCAATCTTCGATAGCTTCTTCTCCAGGCTGCTCCATACCCGTGATGCCTTCTCCTTATCCGTATCCACCACGTATCGTTCATCGGCGAAGAGGGGCTGCTGATCGGTATCGGAGAGGATCATGTCGGGAAAACGCTTCCGGGCGTAGGCGAAGAAGATGCAGGAGAGCAATCCTTCAAAGGTCTTGTCGTAGAGGAACAGGATCATTGCTTCACTCCCCCCACTCTATGGCGTACTGCAGCAGCTCGGCCGCCCGGTTCTTCTGCTTCTGCGTCACCTGCCGCCGCACATACTGGGGCGTGAGCTCGTTGACCGTCTGCATTGGGAGCTCCCGGTTAACGATGAAGTATTGTGCCCGTTTCATCACCACCCCGATCTTCTTCAGCTGTGGGATTGAAAGTCGCCCATAGCGGCGTGAGACCACGATCAGCTTGGCCGATTTCACGCCGATGCCCGGCACGCGGAGGATCATCTCGTAGGGGGCACTGTTGACATCTACCGGGAAGAACTCCGGATGACGCAGTGCCCATCCCATCTTGGGGTCTACATCGAGATCCAGGTCGGGATGCGACTCATCCACGATCTCAGTGGCCTTGAACTCATAAAAACGCATGAGCCAGTCTGCCTGGTATAGCCTGTTCTCCCTTACCAGCGGCGGTGCGGCGAGAGCCGGCAGACGGCTGTCACCCCTGTTCACCGGGATGTAACCGGAGTAGTAGACCCGCTTGAAGGAGGGACGCCGGTAGAGTGCCGATGCGAGGGTGAGGATCTGACGATCGCTGTCGGGTGTGAAGCTATGGCAGATGCCCCAACCGGTGGCGGTACCGATGCCTCCTTTCACGGCAGGGCGTGTGGTGCCACTCGACGCACAGGATACATCGTACTTGGCGGCATCGGCCAATATGCTCAACTTCTCCAGTATCTTCTCATTCATTGTTTTAAGGGTTAGGAATCCCAACAGGCTGCAGTACCCAACGACGCATACAAAGTAAGTCAATTCCGCTGGTTTTTCGCCACTCGAAATCTTAAAAATTGATCATTGTCGACAACTTGACAACAATCAGAAAAAAAGTTTCCTATTTTTGTAACCGAATGCGTTTAGATAGTGTCCTATGCATGTAAACAGAATGATTCACTTAATTAAAAACATGCGAATATGGAAGAATTGATACCCCTTGTAGCCATTATTGTAGTGATTGGACTGCCCATCGCCACCGGTCTTGTAATCGGACTGACATCGGTAAAAAACGATCACCGGGAACGGATGGGATTGATTGAACAGGGCATTATCCCTCCCAACAGAACCAAACAGAAGAGCACCCCCAATCGCCTTGTATCGCTTCGCAACGGTATCGTACTGATTGCCCTGGGCATCGGCATCATCGTGGGATTCCTCTGTTCGGAGTACCTCGTGATTGGACAGGGAAACCAGTTTTGGGTGACCGGTGCCAGCGTGGTCTTTTTCCTGGGAGTAGGTTATCTGATCTACTTCCTGGTAACAAGGAAAATGGTTTTTTTGCCGCAGCAGGAGGATAACGAAAGAGAATAACCGTTGCAATGAACGAGAATCAGCGTGTGCAGCAGGTGCTCTCGGGCAACACTTCCGCGTTCGCATATTTTGTCGAGAGCTATCAGGATATGGCGATCACCATCGCCTACCGGATATGCGGCAATATGCAGGATGCGGAGGATGTGGTGCAGGAGAGTTATGTGAAAGCCTACCGCAACCTGCATACCTTCCGTTCGGAGAGCAAGTTCTCCACCTGGCTCTACCGCATTGTATACAACACGGCGGTGACCTTTTCCAAGACACGCATCTGGACGGGTATGATGGAAACTGAGATCGAGTACGCGGTAGATCTGAGTGACCGGGGAGCAGATGCCGGACTGGCTGAGAGAGAACGCAGGGAGGTGGTGAAGGATGTACTGGAGAGGATGCCCAAGGGGGATGCACTGCTGCTGACATTGTACTATTTGGAGGATCACACGGTGAAGGAGATCGCCTCAATCACCGGCCTGAACGAGCCAAATGTAAAAGTAAAGCTTTTCCGGGCCAGGAAAATGTTCAAAGAGCTACTCACGGAATGCTTCAGCATGGAGGATGCCGGCTATAGCTAAACTACTCGATAATACTGGCTCCCATTATTTGGGAAAACAGTCAAACAAGATCTAAGCTGAACCACAATGAAAGAAAAAAAAAGAGATATGGAGGATGCAGAGTTGAGAGAACTGATTCAAACGACTGGCAAAAAGGCACCGGAGAATCTGCAATACCGCATCATGCATCAGATAGAGGCTGAACATGCGCTCACCCCCAAAAAAGTACCCGTAACAAAGAAAAGCGTCTCTTTGCTGAGGGATCTGGGGAATATTTTCGGGGTAATGTATATCTTGTTGGCCGCCATCGTAGGCGGGGCCTACCTGTTGCTGGGAGAGGCATTTCTGCAGTCGCCGCAATTCTGGGGAACAGTGGTATTGGTGAGCCTGATATTCAGTCTTTTCTGGCTGATCACGCGACTGGATTATCACCTCCGGGAGAAAAGAAAATAGGGTATTGAACCCGCTTCACTCAACCTCCAGCACATACACAGGCTGAGGCTCCAGGTCAGTGCTTTTTTCACCGTCACCCTGGCTGCTGCGCTGCACGTAGATATGCAGTTTCTGTTTCTCTTTCCAGAGCTCAGTGTCGAACGATGGCTCCCAGGCATCGACAGTAAAACCGGCCAGATCGATCACCTCCCAATCACTCTTTGTCCCGATATTTTTCTTCGCCAGTGACACCCTGCTGTGGCGTTCCTCATCATAAAAGGCGATATATTGACTGTTCTGGTGGGAGACAAGTGAGTTGGTGCGGAAAATAGCCGTATTCACCGAGGTCTGACCGTAACCTCTGCCTCCCGTATCGACCAGCTTTTGTGCATACAAAAAAGATATGGGGAGAAGCAAGGTTAGCAGGAGCATACATTTGTTCATGATGACCGGCTCCTGTTATTCCTTCATCAGTTGCTCTCTTGCTTTTGTAAGCATCTCGGGCGACTCGGCAGGGGGATAGTGGAGGTCGAGTGAACGGAACAGCTCCAGGATGATATCGCCTACGGCCATGCGGGCGAAGAACTTCTTGTCAGCCGGGATCACATACCAGGGGGCATAGGGCTTTGAGGTCTTCTCCAACATCTCTGCGAACGCTTCCTCGTAAGCATCCCACTGTTCCCGTGCCTGAAGATCGGCGGAGCTGAACTTCCAGTTCTTATGCGATTCGTCGATGCGGGAAAGGAATCGCTCCTTCTGCTCCTCCTTAGAGACGTTCAGGAAAAACTTGAGGATACGCATGCCATTGTGGTGCAGGTGCTTTTCAATCGCATTGATCGCCTCGTAGCGGTCGTCCCAGAACTGTTGGTTTATCATATCTACCGACTCGTATCCGGGGATACGCTCATTGAGGATCCACTGCGGATTCACCCTGGTAGCCAACACGTTCTCGTAGTGCGACCGATTGAAGATCTCAATCATGCCACGTTGTGGCAGGGCGCGGTAGTGGCGCCAGAAGTAGTCGTGCTCCAGCTCATTCTTGGTGGGGGTCTTGAAGCTGTGCACCCGGCATCCCTGCGGGTTGATGCCCGACATCACGTGGCGGATCACCCCATCCTTGCCGGCCGCATCACGCGCCTGCAGGATGATCAGCAACGAGTAGCGATCGTCGGCGTAAAACATCTCCTGCAACTCCTTTAGCTCCTTGATATTGGCCTTGATCTCCTTTTTCGCCGATTTCTTGGTGAAGCCACCATCCTCGCGGGTGGCATAATTCTTCAGGTTGACCTTTCTGCTGCCTTCAATGCGCAGTTTACTGTAATCGTAATTCATATCATACCAATTTTATTTCTGGGCATAATTGCTGCCGACACCTTTCAGGAGTCCCTCATACCGCTCTTCGTCGGATATGATCCTGAGACCTTCCATAAAGATATCGTTCTCCTCGTTGATTACCCTGAAGTAGGCGGATGAGTCGAACAGGTCCCGTGCGATCAAAGCCTTCAGCTGCAGGAGAATGAGAGCACGCGACTGCGCATACTCCTCCTCATCCCATTTCACACCCTCTGTCTCGGCCTGTTGCCGCAATTTGCCGGCCAGAACCTCAGGTATCTGATAGCTCTCTGTATAAGTAACCGCATCAGGATAGCTTTGCAACAGGTCACTCCTTCTCTTGTCCACCTCCGCGATGGCTACCTTGTTTATCACACCATTGGCATTGAGGTGTGCGTGCAACATGGTACCGGTGGTATCCATCGGCACGAAATAGTCGGGCATGATCCCCCCACCGCCATAAACGGTTCGCCTGTTCACCAGGGTGGTATACTTCAGCGAATCAGGAAACCGGATGCTATCGGCATCGAAAAGCTCCCCATGTTGGAATCGGTTCATGAAGTCCTGCTGGTAACCGTCCGGATCACCGGGCTTGTAGGGCTTCTGGATGCTTCTACCGGTAGGGGTGTAGTAACGCGCTACAGTAAGCCGGATCATGGCTCCATCAGGTAGCGGCAACTGACGCTGTACCAGTCCCTTTCCAAAGGTTCTCCGCCCCACGATCACTGCACGGTCCCAGTCCTGGAATGCACCGGCCAGGATCTCGCTTGCCGAGGCGGAGTTACTGTTGACCAGCACCACCACCTTCCCTCCGTTGAGCTGATCAGTACCCGTAGCGTTCATGGTGAACCGTGGCTGGTTCTTTCCTTCGGTGTAGACAATCAACTTCTCATTTCCCAGGAACTCACTGGCAATCTCGTTTGCGGTTTGCAGGATCCCCCCACCGTTGTCGGTAAGGTCAAAGATCAGATGTTTCATCCCCTGTTTTCTGAGTGTACGTTCAGCCTGCCGGAACTCTTTCCCGGAAGATATCCCAAAGCGGCTGAGACGGATGTAACCGATCTCATCGGTCACCATATAAGCCGCATCGATACTGGTGATTGGAATCATGTCGCGGACGATGCGGAAAGTGATCAGTTGCGGCACACCCCGCCTCTGCACCTTCACCTCCGCCACAGTACCTTTGGGACCCCGCAGACGTCTTACCACATCCTGGTTGTTCATCTCGACCCCGGCGATCAGGGTATCGTTTACAAAGATAAACTTATCCCCCGGCATGATGCCCACCTTCTGTGAAGGACCACCTCCAATCACCTCCATCACATAGAGGGTGTCGGTGACCATATTGAAGGAGATGCCAATCCCTTCAAAGTTTCCCTGCAGCGGCTCATTCATCGCCTTCACCTCCTCTTCGTTAAGGTAGGTCGAGTGTGGGTCCAGCTCTCTGAGCATCCCCCGTATGGCAGCCTCGGCAAGTTGTTTGTTGTCTACATCATCCACATAGAGCCCCTGGATCATCTGGAGCGATCTCTCCATCTTCAACCCTTCGGGCGAGAGTCTAAATTGTGAAAAAGCGTTTCCCGGGAGAAGGAAGACGCTTAGAACTGTCATCAGTAAATATTTCTTCATTTTCTTTTCAGGGTTTGGGTATAAGCTTCATCCCTTTGGGAATGAAGAGACTCACCTCGTGACCGTAACGCAGCAACTCTCTGACCTGAGTTGAACTGACATGGGTGAGCGCAGGCTCTGTGAACAATAAAAACGTTTCAATTCCCGAAATGGTTCGGTTCATATCGGCGATGGTCTTCTCATACTCGAAGTCGAACACCGACCGGATGCCACGCAGGATAAAGCGAGCGCCGGTCTCCCTGGCAAAGTCGATGGTCAGCGAAGAATAACTCTCCACCCGTATGCGTGGCTCCTTACGGTAGAGATCACGGATCATCGCCAGCCGCTCCTCGAGAGTGAAGTAGGATTTCTTTGATTCGTTGATGCCGATGGCGATCACGATCTCATCCATCAGCTGCAGTCCCCGTCGCACCAACGATTCGTGACCGATGGTGAAGGGGTCGAAAGTGCCCGGGAAAAGGGCGATACGCTTGCTATTTCTTTCCATCGTGCAGGTTTATTGACATTTGAGCTGAAAGCTGATTGCTGAAAGCGAATCAGGCCACCCCCTCCTCTTCCACCACCAGGTTATCGATGATGAAGTTCTGCCGCTGTGGTGTGTTCTTCCCCATATAGAACTCCAACAACTCTTTTAGCAGGTCTTCCTTTCGCATGGTCACCCTGTCGAGGCGTATATCCTCACCAATGAAGTGACGGAACTCATCGGGCGAGATCTCACCCAGCCCCTTGAAACGGGTGATCTCAGGGTTGGGTCCCAGCTCTTCGATGGCAGTGAGCCGCTCCTCTTCGGTATAACAGTAGAGTGTTTTCTTCTTGTTTCGTACCCGGAAGAGCGGTGTCTGCAGGATGTATACATGCCCCTTTTTGATCAGGTCGGGGAAGAACTGGAGGAAGAAGGTGAGCAGCAGCAAACGGATGTGCATCCCGTCGGTGTCGGCATCGGTGGCGATGATCACCTTGTTGTAACGCAGGTCATCCATGCTCTCTTCGATGTTGAGAGCCGCCTGTAACAGGTTGAACTCCTCGTTCTCGTACACGATCTTCTTGGTGAGTCCGAAGCTGTTGAGTGGCTTGCCACGGAGACTGAACACCGCCTGGAAGTTGGGATCACGGCTCTTGGTGATGGAACCGCTGGCGGAGTCACCCTCGGTGATGAAGATGCAGCTCTTCTCCTGCTGGTCACCCCTTGTGTCGTTATAATGTATGCGGCAGTCGCGCAGCTTTTTGTTGTGCAGGTTGGCTTTCTTGGCCCGCTCACGGGCCAGCTTGGTGACACCGGCGATAGCCTTGCGCTCCTTCTCCGAGTCGAGGATCTTCTTCTGCAGGGTTTCAACCACATCCGCATGCTTATGCAGGTGGTTGTCAAGCTCCTTTTTCAGGAAGTCGTTGATATGTTTACTCACCGACACCCCTCCGGGCCCCATCTCTTTCGATCCCAGCTTGGTCTTGGTCTGTGATTCGAAGACCGGCTCCTCCACCTTGATGCTGATGGCGGCCACGATACCGTTACGGATGTCGGAATATTCGAAGCTACGGTTGTAGAACTCCTTGATGACACGTGCCACAGCCTCCCGGAAGGCTGTGAGGTGTGTACCCCCCTGGGAGGTATGCTGTCCGTTGACAAAGGAGTAATACTCCTCGCCATATTGTGTGGTATGGGTGATGGCCACCTCGATATCTTCTCCGTGGAGATGGATGATGGGATAAAGCTCCTCGGAGGTGAGGTTCTCGTTGAGCAGGTCCTCGAGCCCGTTCTTGGAGAAATATTTCTTTCCGTTGAAGAGTATGGTCAGTCCGGTGTTGAGGAAGACATAATTCTTCAGCAGCGGCTCGATATGCTCCTCGCGGTAGTGATACTCACCGAAGATCTCAGGGTCGGGGGTGAAACCCACCATTGTTCCATTCGACTGGCCAGCAGCAACCAGATCCTCCTCCTTCACCAGGATCCCCTGGTTGAAGGAGACCTGTCTGGCTTTACCCTCGCGGAAGCTCTCCATGTAGAAGAAGGATGAGAGGGCGTTCACCGCCTTGATACCCACGCCGTTCAGACCCACTGATTTCTTAAAAGCCTTTGAGTCATACTTGGCACCGGTGTTCATCTTGGAACAGACATCCGTCACCTTGCCCAGGGGAACACCCCGGCCATGGTCCCGCACGGTCACCTCTTTGTCGCTGAGCGTGATCTCGATGGTCTTACCAAATCCCATCATGTACTCATCGATGGAGTTGTCGAGCACCTCCTTAAGCAGGACATAGATGCCGTCGTCGTATGAGGTACCGTCGCCCAGCTTACCGATATACATCCCCGGGCGGCGGCGGATATGCTCCTGCCACTCCAGGGTCACGATATTCTCTTCCTGATAGTTCTCCTGTAGTATCTGTAGTTCTCTTTCTGATTCGCTCACGTTTTCTTTCTTCTCTTACAAATTTTTGATAAAAGCTCTCCGCCGTTTGGTCTGCCGGGCTTCCAGGTCATCCCACATCGATTTCACGCGGTGGTTCAGATCCAGCTCGGGGTTGCTCTCCGCATAGTCAAAACCCAGGCGACTGGCTGACAGCACGAATTCATTGAATATAAGCGCATTCACTCCTTTACCCTGGTATTCAGGCTCAACAGCGATCAGCATCAGATCGAGTACATTGTTCTCCTTACCTTTCAAAGCCCGGTAAAGATGATACCATCCCGTCGGCACGAAGCGCCCCCTGGCTTTCTGGAGAGCTTTGGCGATGCTGGGCAGTCCGATACCCACTCCGATCAGCTTATTGTCCTCCTGGCGAATGACCAGTGCAAGGAACTCGAGTCGCAACATCGGGATATACATCTCCACGTAGTAATCGATCTGTCGGTCGGTCAGTTCCACGAAGCCATACAGATCCTTGTAGGCGCGGTTGATCAGCTTAAAGATCTCCCTGGCATAGGGATATACATCCTTCTTACTCTGCAGATGCTTCACCACCACGCCGGAACGTTTCTTCACGATCTCAGCAGCACGCTGGAACCGTTCGGGTGTCACCTTCGGGATGGTGATCAGAAACTCCACCCAGTCCTGGTCCTTGGCATACCCCATGCGAACCATGTGATCCACGTAGTAGGGGTAGTTGTAGATGGTGGAGAGGGTGCCCATCTGGTCAAACCCTTCCACGAGCATCCCTTCATGATCGAGATCGGTGAATCCCAGCGGACCGTGCATCTTCTCCATTCCCCGTGAACGGGCCCAGCTCTCGGCAGCCCCGAAGAGTGCATCGACCACCTCCTGGTCATCGATGAAATCGACAAAACCAAATCGGGCATTCTTCTCTTTCCATATCTCATTGGCCTTGTGGTTGATGATCACCCCGATCCTGCCCACAATCACCCCCTCACGATAAGCCATGAAGTAGTTGGCATCGCAATGATCGAACGCCGGGTTCTTGCTCATGTTGAGGGTAGTCCTTTCATCGTAGATCAGTGGTGGTACAAAATATTCGTTCCCCTCATAGAGGTCGATACCGAACTGAATGAACCTCTTCAGGTCATCTTTCGTGTTGACTTTATGGATTGTTACTGACATGTTATTCGCATTCAATAGATTTCCTGTACTAGCTTGGTTCTGATGCTCCTTGCAGAGACAGATACAAAGATACAATTTTTTTCATTCATCCCTGCTCTGTGGATTTATTCTTTCACCCTCTGTCGGTACTGCTCCCATCGGGCAGTCACCTCCCGCACATAGTTGATGGTCTCGTCGCCGCGAAAGTAACCGTTGCGACAGACAGGATCGGTGTAATACTGCTCCAGACGCTTGAGCTGGACGAAACGTTCCACATTTCCTTCCCAAACATTCTTGTCGGCATCATACTTCTCAGCCAGTGCCCGGGCATCGGAGATATGACCGATACCTCCATTGTAGGCGGCCAGGGCTAACTTGATCTGCTCCTCCTGATCCTCCACCGACGAGAAGAGGGAGATCAGCTGCTTCAGGTATTGCGCACCGGCACGGATGTTATGCTCGGGGTCATAGAGCTGGTCGCCCGTGACACCCAGTGAAGCCGCTGTGGCCGGCATCAGCCCCATCAGGCCCACAGCGCCGGCCCAAGAGCTTTCTTCCGTGCGGAAGGTGGACTCCTGGTAGGCTACCGCTGCCAGCAGCCGCCAGTCGAGTCCCAGGCGTTCACTTTGCTGCCGGAAGTAAATATCGAAAGGAGAGATCATCCCCGGACCCAGTATCTCACTGTAAGAAAAGCGATCCTCCTCGTAAAAACCTTTCGTCTCCTCGAAATAACGCTTCATGATCCGAAGGAATACAGGCTCTTCACTCTTGCTCGCAAACCAGCTGTTCAGCGAATCGGCCAACACCGGCGTGTCGTTGCGTACCGCCCATGAGGAACGTTGATCGAAACTGATCGGCAGGTCGGTGTGCAGGTTACGGAAATAGGTCTGGTTGAGTCGTGCCAGGTCATCGTCGGCAACAGTATAGGTGATCTCACCGCGTGATACCATCCGTATCAGATCCTCCGGCACAATGGTATCGCTAGCGGCAGCATCAATCAGGATCCCTCCCCCCAGCTCCTCATTCAGATGAATCAACCGCTGGTGATAGCGTGACCCCGCGGTGACTGTCACCCTCTTGCCGATCAGGGCGGTGACGTCATCCACCAGGGTATCCTCCCGCATGGCCCTCTGCACCAACACCTGGTGGTTGATCTGCTGCAGGCCGCAATAGGTGACAGAATCACGTCCCTCACGTGTCACCGGAACGTGATAGGCAATCACATCGCCCACTCCCTCCAGCAGCATGCGCATCAGCGAAGCGGTGCCGGGTGCCACGATAATCTCTGGCACCAACCCGTGATGGCGACAGAACTCACGAATCATGTCATAATGATACCCCATCGGCTGGTCACGATAGATGAAGTAGGAGGTGGAACTGTTGACAGTCAGGATCGTCAGGGTATCACGCTCCAGGATAAGTGGGAAATCAACTGCTTTATCATTCCTTTTCGTAAAAATGGTACATGATGAAAGCAGGAGAAGCAGCAAAGTCAGATAAATGAGATTTGTTTTCATACGAACAGCTCCGGTAATTTTCGTGGCTGTAAAGATAGTAAAAATAACAAACTACTCCCTCTATCTATTTTATAGTCATTTGTTTGAAGAATTATAAAAGATTGATTATTTTTGTTGTAGAAATCAGTGCCAACCGAATCAGAGCAACCGTCATGAAAAAGCAGTTGACAGCTTGTATCGCGCTCCTCCTGTTCGGTTTATTCAATGGATTGAATGCACAGGAAGCCTCCTGGCATACTTATGTGGAGCAGCTGGCAGAAGAAGAGGGGATGGATGCGCAGACTGTAGAGAATCTCTACACGGAACTGCTTTACCTGGAGAGTAACCCCATGGATCTGAACAGCGTGACGGGCGAACAGCTGGAACGGTTTCTCCTGCTCTCAACTGCAGAGGTCACCTCCCTCGTTACCTTTCTTGAGAAAAATCGCCCCCTCTATACCGTGTATGAACTGCGCAACGTGCCTTACCTCGATTTTCAAACGATAGAACGAATTCTCCCCTTTTTCAGGGTGGGTGAAGCACAAAAGGAACAATTGGGTTTCTCACCGGGGACGATTGTGCGCGATGGACTGCACGAGTTACAGCTGCGGTTTGATAAGACCCTCACTCCACGTGCCGGCTACACCTCCTATCCCGACTCGGTGCTGGAGCGTTACCCCAACCGCAAGTACCGGGGTGAGGATTTCTACACCTCACTACGTTACTCCTACCGTTACCGCGATAAGGTGCAAGCGGGAATCACCGCCGAGAAAGATGCCGGTGAGCCCTTTCTGCGGAGCGGTTACCCGAAGGGGTATGACCACTATGGAATACACCTGCTGCTGCGTGACATAGGTCTGTTCAAGACAGTGGCTCTGGGTGACTACCGTCTCTCTTTCGGTCAGGGGTTGATCCTGAACAACGACTACGGGGTGAGCAAGAGCTGGGGCAGCGACCAGGTGGCACGGCGCACACAGCAGCCCAAGCGCCATTTCTCTACCTCCGAGAGTGGCTTTTTCCGTGGTGTAGCAGCTCTGCTGCCTGCAGGGGACCTTGACATCACGGCCTTCTACTCCTCCAGGAAGATTGATGCCAACCTCTCAGAAAGAGGTGAGATCACCTCTTTCAAAACAGATGGGCTACACCGTACTCCTCTCGAGCGGGAGAAGAAGAGAAACAGCCGGGAACAGGTGACCGGCGTGAACCTCAACTACCGCCGGGGAGGCTTGCAGATGGGTATCAGCGGCATCTACCACACCTACAGCAGGATGTACAACCCCACCCTGCAGGCGTATAACCTTTATTACCTCCGAGACTCCACCCACCTGAACGGCTCTGTCGACTATTCCTGGCAGCTGCCGGGATTTCTCTTCGCGGGGGAGACGGCCATCGCCCGCAACGGCGCAGTGGCGACCCTCAACATGATCCAGTACCGGTCGACCGGTGGCAGCACGCTCACGTTGCTGCACCGTCACTACCCGATCTCCTACAATGCTTTGTACGGGCAGGCATTCTCTGAGGGGAGTGTCTTGTGCAACGAGAGTGGCCTCTACCTGGGAGGAAGCATCAGTCCATTCCGCGGGGTGACTCTGAACAGCTACATCGACCTGGTACACCATCCCTGGATGCGTTTCGGCGTAGAGGGACCATCAAACACGATCGACTGCTATCTCCTCGGCAGCTGGCGCATCAACCGTCGCAGCACGCTCGACCTTCGTTACAAATACAAGCGAAAGGAGAAGAACATCTCCCTGCCGGAAGAAGATGCCAAGCCCCAGTTGCCTTACACCACACAGAAGGTACGGCTGCGATGGTCGCAATCGCTGCAGGCGGGCTGGGAGTTTCGCACCACGGCTGACATAGCCATCTACAAGGAAAAACCCTATCCTGCGGAAAAGGGGATTATGCTCTCGCAGAACATCAGCTACCGCGGCAGTGGGCCGCTCACCGGTGATGCCTTTGTAGCCATTTTCGATGCCGAGAGCTATGATGCCCGTCTCTACTCCTATGAACGCAACCTGCTCAGCACGTTCTACATGCCCTCCTTCTACGGCAAGGGGGTACGGGTGGCTCTCTCCGGGAAGTACAGCTTCTCACCCGCGCTCACGCTGTCGCTCAAGGCATCCCACACCCGCTACCGGGACCGTGACACCATCGGCAGCGGCACCGAGCAGATCAGCGGCAACAGTCGCAGCGACCTCTGGTGCTATCTGCAGTGGAAGTTCTGAACGATCTCGATTGTTTTTTGTACTTTTGAGCCAAAATCAAACCACGATGGCTCATCCTCTCCTGCAGATCGACACACTGACGAAAAGCTTCGGCGACCTGCTGCTCTTCCGCGACATCTCCTTCGGCATCGCCGAGGGGGACAAGATCGGTCTGCTGGCTCCCAACGGGTCGGGCAAGACCACCCTGCTCAACATCATTGCCGGCAGGGAGGGCTATGACGCCGGAAGAGTGGTGTTCCGCAATGACATCCGCTATGCCTGCCTGGATCAGTCACCCGCCTATGACCCGGAACTGACAGTGCTGGAGGCCTGTTTCAGTGCCGACAATGAGACGGTGCGACTGATCGCCCGCTACGAGGAGATGATCAGCTCCGGCAGCCAGG
>Ga0265293_10003334_pt1 | contig 29966 bp, 31 predicted proteins | sample Munlanlewell138R_FD_192505 | JGI IMG/M metagenome (GOLD analysis project Ga0265293, IMG submission 192505) | Leachate microbial communities from a municipal landfill in Southern Ontario, Canada - Leachate well 138R | ecosystem: Engineered > Solid waste > Landfill > Unclassified | place: Canada... | reverse complement strand
GAAAATTATAGATCAGTTACAAAAGATTAAAAAGTCCAATGTATAATAATGTATTAATATTAAAAGGGTGAATATGTTTAAGTTTATAATTGTGGGGTTTATGTTGCTTTTAAATCTTCAAGCGGACAATAAAGAGGCGCTTGAAGCATTTAAAAAGAGTGATTATGAGAGAGCATTTAAGATTTATGAGAAAAATGCAAAGAGCGGTGACGGAGTCGCACAAAGCGCACTTAGCTATCTCTACGCAAACGGCTTAGGAACAAAAAAAGATATTGAAAAATCTATACATTGGCTCGAAGAAGCGGCAAAGAGTGAAAATGCAAATGCACAGTATGATTTGGGTATGTTTTATCTGCGTGGCAATAATGTAAAAAAAGATAGCAAAAAAGCTTTTAAACTGCTAAGTAAATCCTCTGAGCAAAATAACACAAACGCTAAGTATGACTTGGCACTAATGTACTATAATGGCGAAGGAGTTGATTTAAATGTTACAAAATCAGCCGAGCTTCTAGAGAGTGCCGCAATCTCCGGACATAAAATAGCACAACAGAATGTTGGACGCGTCTATATGCAGTTGTTAAACTTTGATAAGGCAGCAGAATGGCTTGAGAAAAACGCAGCAGATGGAGATGAGAGTGTATATTATCTGCTTGCTGAGATATATTGTGAACAAGAGAAGTTTAATAAAGCAAAAAAATGGGCACAAAAAGCGATAGATAAGGGAAGTAAAGAGGCAGAGGAGCTATATAAAAAACATAAGCTTCAAGACTATTAGGGGTTTTTAAAACCCTTAAATAGGAATAACTTTATATCCTGAACCATATATATTGTGTATTACTCCCTCAGGCAGTTTTATGCGGATTCTCTTCATAAGAGAAGTAACGGCATGCGAGGAGAACTTTTTTTCATCTTTTTGCTCATGTAGGTATTTAAAAATATCTTCTGCTGAGAAACAGACATTTGGTTCTGAGAAGAGTAGCTTTAAGAGAAGACGCTCCATTTTTCTAAGCTTTATCTCTTTAGAGTTATCCCAAAGCGTATCTGTATCATAATCCCAATAAGTAGTATCGCTTACATAAACACGGTTAGTTGTCTTTCGAATAAGCTCAACGGTATCAAGTAAAATATTTTTGAGAGCATCAGTCTTTATCGGTTTGATAAGATATGATTCAAGATGAAGCTTTATTGCGTGAAGGAGTTTTTCTTGATCAGAGTGAGCGCTCATAACAATAATTTTACTCTCTTTATCATGCTCTCTTATCATGGCAATCATATCTAGACCGTCAAGATTTGGCATACTAATATCTGTTAAAATAATGTTTGGTCTCTTCTGCTTATATATATCATAAGCTTCATCCCCGCATGATGCAACATAGACTCTATGGAAGAATATTTGTAAATACTCCAAGAGAGCCTCTCGTAACTCCGTCTCATCCTCTGCTAACAATATAGATATATCTTTAATTTTTTCAATTTTCATTTTTTATCTTTATGCTGAATTGTGCTCCAAGTTTTTTGTGCTCGCTAGAGTAGACATTTTTTGCACCTAAAATTCCGTGCATATTCTCCTCTATAATCATTTTTGCTATATGAAGACCAAGCCCAGTTCCGATTGATTTATGTTTTGTAGTAAAGTATGGATCAAACAGTTTACTTAGATTTTCTTCATCAATTCCACCGCAATTATCTTCTATAATTAGAGTAATATACTCATCATCGCCATGCAGTGAGATTGTTACCTCTGGATTTGTGATTTTGTTTATTGAGATTAGGTCGTTTATGTTTGATAGTATTGAGACGACTACCTGTACAAACTCATTCATCAATCCATAAGCCTTGTAGCTATCTTTTAGTAGTAGATTTAGAGCAATACCTCTTTCGTTGGCCTTTAAGTTTACCAACTCAAGTGCTTTTTCTATTGCTTCGTTTAGACTAAACCATGCTTTCTCTCTATCAGGAGTGTAGTAATTCATAAAGTCTTCTATTGTTTCGGAGAGATATATTACGCGCTTTTCCATCTTTTGAAGCTTATCTGTTATCTCCTCTTTATTTAACATATCTGCTCTGTTTTTCTCTTTTAGTATTGCAAGCGATGTGTTTATAATTGCCAATGGCTGACGCCACTGGTGCGCTATATTTCCAATCATCTCTCCAATCTCCGCTCTCTTTGATTGCTCTAAGAGTAATAAACCATGCTCCTTTAGCGCCTTTTCTTTCTCTCTGAGTTCCTCTATAGTGTCGGTTAGCTCTTTATTATACTTCTCTTCTATGTATAGGCCACAATCGAGATTTTTCATATCTTGAATTAGTTTTGCTATATATTTTTTCTCTATAATAGAGCCATGTTGAGGAGCAATCATATCAATATCTAATTTTTCAATTCTCTTAAGTGCATAGTTAAAGATATCTTTGCTTGGCATATACTCCTGATGAAACTTTTTTGCTTTTAAGAAGTAGCTCTCATCTGCATAAAAATCCCAAGACTCTTCAAGACCGCCAAATATATCGCCAGAGAAAAGAGTTTTTGAGTTAGGGTCATAACTGACAAACGCTCCGGGAGAGTGACAGTATGGAGTTAATAAAAATTCAAGCTTAAAACCGCTGGAGGTCACTAGTTTGTTATCATGTTGATCAATATTATAGTAGCTAGAGCTTACAAGATAGTGCTTGATTAAGAGTGATGTTCTGGAGTGCGTAACTATTTGAAGGTCATCTCTGTTAATGAGCTTTTCTATCTCCGGTACAGCTGCTGCAAGGTCGGGGTCTTGATGATGAAGAATAATATATTTTATATCTCTCATATCTATAAGAGTTTTTATTTTTCTAACCGTTTCACTAAATTCAATCATAGAGCCCGGATCAATTAGAATGGATTCATCTCCATTTACAATTAGGTATGGGTGACACTGAAAAGGATCATTTTCTAGGTACATGCCGACCCAGTATATCTTTGGTGCGATTAAAACTGCTTGCGTTGTATCCGGGAGTTTAGACATTTTCCTCAAACCACTGCAACTGCTCTCTAAGCTCAACAACTCTTCCAACAACTATTAGAGCGGGAGTTGGAACATCTTTAGTCTTTTCTACAATATTTTCTAAGGTTCCAATAACGACAATTTGATCTTTTGTCGTTCCTTTTGATATAACAGCACATGGATAATCTTTCGCTTTTCCTATTTCGATAAGCTTTTTGCTTATCTTAGGAAGATTGTGAAGACCCATTAAAAATACGATTGTATCGTCAGTTTTAAATGTCTCCCAAGGAATCTGAGACTCTTTTTTATTTGGAGACTCATGCCCTGTAACAACTCTAAAACTAACAGAAACGCCGCGATGAGTTACCGGTATACCGGCATAAGCGGGAGCGCTAATAGAAGAGGTTATCCCGGGGATAACTTCATATCTAACACCTCTTTCTTGAATGTAAAGAGCCTCTTCCCCGCCTCGACCAAACACAAATGGATCTCCACCTTTAAGGCGCACAACGATGTCATACTTAAGAGCATTTTGATAAATTACTTCATTTATATCATCTTGAGGCATAATATGTCTGCCATCTTCTTTTCCGACATATACAAATTCACAGCCGCTTTTTGCCTCTTTTAAAATATCTGGATTTGCCAAACGGTCATAAATTATTACATCCGCCTCCTTAATGACCCTAAGTGCTTTTAGAGTCAACAGCTCAATATCTCCCGGACCTGCACCCGTTAAGTAGACCTTACCCATTACTTGTTTTCCTCTTCGTAGATAAATATACCGGATGGTTTTTGAATGTTGAATATTTCACGTGAGAGGTACCACTCTTTAGTGTTTATAACAGCAACTTTATTTGTGTCATTGACAGATATATAGAGGTTAGGTCTAAGATTTGACCATCTTACATGTAGAACTTTTCCGTCAAACTCAAATCTTTTGATAATCTCAAGAGTTTGAGTATCTATAATCTGAACAACAGGGAATTTGTCACCGCTAAAGGTAACTGCCATATATTTTTGATCAGGAGATAGCGCGGTAAAAACCGGAAGTCCTTCTGTCTCAATGCTTTTTACAAATTTAAAGTCAGGAGTATATGCAAGAACTTTATTATTACCTACAGCAGGTATGAAAACATGTCCGTCACTTATGCTCCAAAAGCCAAAGTGCGGAACTTTTAGTACAGGTTTTCTATCTTCGAGCAAAATATCTATTTTTGAGTATGTCATAGTATCGAGATCTACAACTCCATAAAAGTCACTATTGAAAAAACCGGTGATGAAATGGTTGTTTTTTATCATGGCATCAAAAGGCATAACGCCGACATCTTCAAACTCTTTATATATCTCAAAATCAGGAAGACCTTTACCTTCGTTTTTATCTTTTAACACGGTAATTTTGTCATTATTCATTTGAGAAAATACAAGGTAGTGCTTGTACTGCTTAATGCCGACATTTTTAGAGTTTGTTTCAAATGATTGTAAAGGGTTTAAGTCTCTATCTAAAATATCTACACTCTTTTTTGCATAGTTTGCAACGGCTATATAGTTTTTAGTAACCGTAAAACCGATAGCACTATCGCTTGTTTTATACTCTTTGATTATTTTTTCTTCTATAGGGTCAAATTTTATTATATAACCGTCACGGCTTATTACGTAACCATCATTTTCATAAAATTTTACAACGCCATGATTCATATCATGCATACCTTGCATATGATTTCTAGTTAGTCCCTGCTCTATAACGGCAAGAGAGCTACTCTCTCTCTCGACTACAAATATTTTATCATTGCCTCTTAGCTCTGCAAATATTGGATTAACTCCTTTTGCTTGAGCATTTACAAAAAGGGCTGCTACTAAAGCAGCAGCCGATATGATTTTATCTATTTTCATTAATTTTTCCTTCTTTCTTGCTCACTTAGGTAGCATGATGGATCTTCACTCCATAAATCGCCGGTAATAGCATAAGCTCTTGATCTTGAGCCGCCGTTACAAATATCTATCTGCTCACACTCCGCACATATACCGCTAATCTGCTTTCTTGGATGAATACGCAGCTGATCTAAGAGTTCACCGCTTTGCCAAATTTCGCCAAAATCTTTCTCTATAATGTTTCCGACTGTAAGTGGAAAGAATGGATCTGGACGCACATCGCCTTCACTATTTATATTTAGAAGTTTTCGGCCTGCACTATTTCCTCCCCAAGTGACAAGACGCTCTCTCATGCTCTCTTTGAGGTGTGGATATCTCTTTGCAAATCTATTTAAAAATAGTATCGCATCTTGTTCCATATTTCCGGTAACTATCTCTATATCTCTGCCTGTTTCATAATACTCAAATGCTTTGTCTAGTATGAACTCTACTGCCTCTCTTCTTTGCTCTTTTGAGAGGTCCATTTTCAGATTATCCAAGCCGCGTCCTGAGTATACAAGATGCGATATGTATATTTTTGGGATATTCTCTCTCTCTGCAAGATCAAAAATATACTCTAAAGAGTTAATCGTATCCTTTGTTATTGTAAAACGGATTCCTACTTTAGCTCCTGTTGCGTTTGCAAGCTGGACTGCTTTGAGTGTCTCTCTAAAGGCACCCTTTAGACCTCGGAAGTAGTCATGAGTAGGCTCATCTCCATCAATGCTCACTCCGACATAGTTGAAAGTATCTACTATTCGTTGTATATTTCCTTTTGTAAAGTAGAGACCGTTACTTGAAAGATAGGTGATAATTCCATTTGCTTTACAAAAGTCAGCAATCTCAAAAAGATCTTTTCTTGTAAGCGGCTCTCCTCCGGAGAAGATAATAAACTTAACACCGTTTGCTTTCATCTCTAAGATAGTCTTTTTAATCTGTTCTGTTGTAAGCGTATCAACCTCATCTAAAGTCGATTTTGAGTAGCAGTGAAGACATGAAAGATTACAGCGGTTTGTAAAGTTCCATATAGCAATTGAGCCATCTAAGACTCTCTCCGGCTTCCCCTCTACAACAGAAGATATAAGATTTGATAGCCTAAACATCTATTTACCTTTATACAAGAGAATGTATTTTGCGACTTCTTCTCTCTCTTTATCTGTTAATTTTAATTTTGTCATTACCGTTCGTTTATATCCAAAAGCTTTATACATGGACTCAGGGTCTAAAATATAAGCTTGAATCTCATCATAAGAGCGCTTGGATGCTATTTCGGCAAATGAAGGACCGAATGCTTCTGAGAGCTGATGATGACATCCCCAACAGTAAGTTTTAAACACTTTCTCACCATCTGCTTTATCAGCTGATAGAAGTGAGGTTAGAAGCAGTGAAATTAGTATACTTTTTTTCATTATTATCTCTTTATCTTGATGTATTTATTTTAGCTAAACAAAGCTTGAAATTTGGCTTATAATTGTCAAAAACTATTAATTTTACGCGGTGCTGTATAGTTGAGAAGCTTTAGGTGCTGTTATGTATATGATTGTTTAGTTAAGAAACTTAAATAGTATTATAAATTTTTCTCTCCGCGAAGGAGAGAGGGTGCAAATTATGCACCTGGAATAGTTTGTCTATGCTCGATAGAGTAAGTAAATGTAGGAGTTGTTAAACCAGTGATATACTTAACAAATTTACCGGTTTTAGCTTCATAAATACCGATACGACCTGCATTCCACTCAGAAATCATAGTCCAGTAACCGTGGTTAGCCGGCTCTGCATGAAGAATTCTTGGAACAACAGCATTGCCATCTGCATCTTTAACAGTTGGAACATCCCATCTGTATAGTACTTTATGAGTAACAGGATCTATAACAGTACCTTCTTTTGTACCAACAGTAAGAATTCTATCAACTTCAAGAGTTTGCTTGTTGATTAAATGAATTTGATTCCAAACTTCACTTGAACCAAGAACATTATCTGCCCATAGGAACGGAGTATGCTCAGAAGTACCGATGAATAGTCCACCGCCACCGATTGGGATTTGACGAATAACATCAAAGTTGCTGTCCCAGATAGTTACTTGACCTAAGTTCATGTTAACAGTAGCACCAAGTTGTTGACCTAGACCCTCGTTGTACCAAGACGAACCTTGACCCGGATGTGGCTTAGATGATGGACCTGTGTAGATTTTTGTAACTAAAGATTTAGTTTTAAAGTCTACAACACCAACAACGTCACTTCCTTGAGAAGCGATAAATAGGTAACGACCAATCTCTTTACCTTCATTTAAGAAACCATCATGAAGAATATCACCTATATTTGGAATATCTCCAACGATTGGAAAATCTGGCTTAGAGTAATCTATAATATAAACGTGACCGCCATCTTTAAGTGCAAATGCAATATAAGGACCGTATGGAGTGTCGAAAATACCAGCTACACGAGATGAGTCGATGTCACCGTTTGGCTTAATAACACTTGATGTAGGATAAACTTTTAACGGCTCTAACGTCATAGCATCCATAAGTACAGCACCACCTGGAACATAGTTTCCAGCCATTAGGTATTTACCATCTGGAGAAACCGCTAGACCACGAGAGTCAGAACCAACTTGAGTCTCAGCAATTTTTTGTTGACCTGGAGTATTAAGGTCGAACATTGTTACTAAACCTGAACGAGAGATTGAGTAAGCATAACGAGGCTGACGCTTATTTGTAACTGTTACGTGAACAGCAAAACCAGCTGGGTGCTTTGATAAAATTTTACCGCTTGTTCCATCAACGAATGCAACACGCTCAGCGTCACGCTCTGTTACGAAACAGATATCTGTAACTTTTTTAACATCTGCAGCATTTGGATATTTTGTGAAAAACTCCATTCTGTCATTAAGAGGCTTCCATCCTGCTTTAACTGTCTCAAGAGTTAGTTGCTTAATTACTCTACCTTTAAAGTGTTGGATATAGTCAACCATTTTATCAGCATCATCTTTAGTGAACTTATCTTTAAATGGAGGCATTGCAGTGCCGGCACGACCGTTTAAGATAACTTCTGCAAGCTCATAAGAGTTTTTCTTAGCAGTAACTGCAGGACGTAAATCAGATCCAACACCACCCTCTAAGTTAGGACCATGACAACCTTGACACTCTTTCTCAAAAACCTTCTCAACGTCCATGTTAGACGCTTGAAGAAGCATACCTGAACCAACAACAGCCATTGCAGCTACTGACATTACTAATTTATTTAATCCCATTTTATTTCTCCTTCTAAAATAGATAAACGTGCGGGCCCATGGGGCCCTGCACAACTAATGGTTAATTAACCCTCTTGCTCTAGACGAGCTTTCTCTTGTCTGTAAATCCAAAACATTGGAAGTACAATCAAAGTGTGTAAAAATATAGTTAAGGTTAATGGACCTTGAGCCAATGTACCGAAAAAACTTGGTACAACATCCACAAATGGTTCAAACATTACATTCATCTTATTCTCCTTAACGTTCGTGATGAGCAGCTCTACCTGTACTCAATAAATCTTTTACCAAGAAAAGGAAACCAATAAATGTAACAACACCCATAATAAGTCTCCAGTTCATACCTTGAAGGTACCAAACACCTGATTGACCTGCAAAGTAACCTTCCCAAGTTGCACCCCATTGTGCACGAGAGATGATAAAGTCTGCATATCCGGCAATTGTAAGTGCCATAGTCATACCAAGAACACCACCAAATATCATACTAGTTGCCCAGATAGAAGATTTAGTGTGTCTCATGATTTTGATACCGTTTTTACCTTGAACACCAAGATACATCATACCTATAAGTATGGTTGCATAAGCTCCAAAGAACGCTAAGTGACCGTGCGCCGATGTAAACTGCGTACCATGTGTGTATAGGTTAACTTGTGGTAGTGTATGGAAGAATCCCCAAATACCAGCACCTAAGAAGTTACCAAATGCATTTAAGATAAACCAAGTAAACGCAGGTTTATTAGTAATAACAGACTGCTCAAGACCTTTTGCATCCTCTTGACCTTGCATTTTACCCCAGTCATAAAGAACGTGGATAAACATCGCAACAAGCGGTAACGGCTCTAGTGCAGAGAAAAGTGCTCCAATTTCCCACCAGTACTCAGGTGTACCGATCCAGAAGTAGTGGTGACCCATACCAAGGATACCTGAACCAAATAGCATAGCTACTTCAATCCATAACCACATCTCAACAACTTTACGATGTGCACCAATCATAGTGATTAGACCGTAAGCTGCAAGTGCTCCAACGAAAACTTCCCAAGTAGCTTCAACCCATAAGTGGATTACCCACCACCACCAGAATTGATCCATAGAGATATTATCTGTATAGAACATACCTGTTAAGTATAAGCCAGAAAAAGCAATCATATCTGCCATTAAAACAGTTACGATTCCAGAACGGTTACCCTTTATACCGGTCATGTAAAGGTTAGCAACAAATCCAAGAGCAACTACAACAATAGCGAAGTCTGCCCAACGAGGAGCTTCAATATACTCACGACCTTCATGGATAAACCAGATAGTAGTCTCATCTGCAGGTCCAACTTGAATAAATAGATAAACAAGAACAACAACAACGATAGCAGCAGCAAAAGCCCAGAAAAGAAGCTTACCTATACCAACGCCAACTGTCTCAATACCTGTTTCATCCGGTAGTAACCAGTAAACAGAACCAAACATAGCAAATACCATCCAAACAACAAGTGCATTGATGTGTATCATTCTTGCAACAGAAAAGTCAACAACTTCGAACATAAAACTTGGCATTACATATTGAATAGCAGCCACAAGACCAAAAAGTAGTTGTGCACCAAAAATAATTGCAGCAAAAGTAAAATACCATGTTGCCAATTTTTTCGATTCATATTTTAAATGACTATTTGCCATGTACTGCTCCTTCTATTTTACCAAAGTTTCTTGGGAAACCATTTGTATCAATTGATGACATATGTTTTAAGAAAGCAACTAGACCTTTAGCCTCTTCAGCAGTAATACCAAGGTTTGGCATCATACGTGCATGAGTAGGATATTGAGATGGAAATTGTAAAAATTCCGCCATAGCCTCTTCCTTTGTATTTTTGCCTGTCATTGCTTGCATTGGACCATTAGGACCCCAAGCTGGATCTAACCAAGCTTTTGTTAAATCCGGAGCATAGTAAGCACCGTTTCCAAGAAGTGTATGACAATTCATACAGTTTTTAGCTTGCGAACCTAGTTTACCTAAACGAAGTAGTGCTCTTGCTTCTTCTTCGCTCCAGTCATCTCTTCCGAAAAACTTCTCTTTTTCTTGAAAAGATGATTTGCCTTCTGCATTTGCTCCACCGATTACCGGAACTTCATGATGACGTTTTTTGTCCATCTCATAAGTAATCTTATAATTAATAACCGTAGGTCCAGGAACCCTTTTAGTTACACCATTTTCCAAATCAGCATCAGTACCTAATGTTATTTGTGGTATCGTATCGAACGTCAACCACATTAAAAGAACTGACGCAACTCCTGTTACCCATCCTGCCGAACGTTGCCAGAAGCGATTGTCACTCCATACGGATTTTTTTGCCACTGTACCCTCCTATAAATTATGGGTCAATATATATATAGACTAGTGCTCATTCTCTTCATGAACACGATCTTGCATGTAGTAAACTGCATGTGGAAGTAGTAGTAATCCAATAGCAGCAACAACTAGCGCCTTTGCCGTAAAATCATTTACATGCATCAAACTTCCCATTAGATACAAACAGTAAGCTGTTAACACCCAAAATATGTATCCAAAAGGCATTGTCCACTTTTTGAGAAGATTAACTTTTACAGCCGTATATATACCAACATAGAATCCTCCAAATATTAAAACAAGAGTAGAAGATATAAATATTGTTAAGAAATCATCAACATGTATATCCTGTGTCATTAAAATTTCACCAACCATTTTGTATCTCCTTCAATCACCTTAATTTTTCAGAATCAAAGAGAAGTTTAGTCCTATTTAGTTTAAAAACTGTTGATATATATCAATTTATTTACTAAATTTAAAAATTAAGGTTCGTTTTATTATTTCTGTAACTATCTGAAACATATTGGAGTGTTTTTATCATTTTTGCTAATACAGACAAGGTCTTTTTTTAGCATAGTTAAATAAAGTGTAGCAGTGATGAAAGAGTTATCGCAAATAGCAGTGTTGTAGCTATTGTAACGATTCGCTTTTGCTTCTCTTGAAGGTCATATTTTTCTTGGAGATAGTCACCAAGCTTAATTCCCGGAAAAACAGAAAACATTAACATTGGAACTGACATAGCTAGTATAAATATAATATCTGGAAGCATAATTTGGTAACTCTTTTCAATTTTATTTTTAAGTTTGCCATTATATCATTGATTAATTAATTTTTTTTAAATATAATTAATTTTAAAAATAAAGCCAAGAAGGTGAGGAAAAATAAAATGAGAAAAATTCTTTCGATTGTTGCTACATCGGTAGCAGTTTTAATGTTAAGCAGTGGTTGTAGTAGCTCTAGTAGTAATGGCTTAGAGATGTCTGCTCACCCTGATGGAGACAAGAGTATATGTAAGACAGCAATTTTTGTTGGAGATAAAAATAGTGAAGAGATAATTCATGCTATTAAGATTGCAGGCAAAGAGCATGGATGGAGAATGACTCCTTTTAAGTCAAATGCTATCATTGCAGAAAAAGAAATTGATGGAAAAACAGTATCAACAACAATAAGCTTTAAAAAAGAGCACATCTCTTGCTCTTTAGACGGAGTAGCCGAAAAAGATTTAAAAACTCTTAGAGAAGCTATAGTAGAAGAGATTAAGCGAGAGAGATTAAACCACTAATCTCTTCTTAATGTTGGTGAAAAATTATAACTCTTTATAGTTTTTCACGTAACTCCTATTGATTTATAACTACATAAATTTTTATACTACTGCATACTTTTGACTTGGATTTAAACCAAGAGACTATAAGATGTCATTGCAAAACAAATCGATTAAAATTATTAAAAAGAGAAGATATGGATTTTTTTAAATATATTCATGCTGTTGGAACAGGTGAAAAAGGCAATAGGGATTTAAGCCTTGAAGAGGCAAAAGATATGATGGAGCAGACCTTAAATAGAACTGCTTATGACGAGCAGATTGCTGCTTTTTTATTAGGGTGGAGGCTCAAACCTGAGACAATAGATGAGTTTAGGGGTGTTGTTGAGGTGTGTGATGGGTTTATTAAAAAAAGAGCAGTGCCAAACTCAATAGAGCTAGGTTACCCGTTTGACGGTAAAGTTAATAACCCATTTATATTTCCTCTTGTTGCAAAGATTTTTAAAAATTCAGAGCTTAATCTTGTTGTCGTAGGAGATGACTTAGCGCCCGCAAAAAAGGGAATAACTCTTAAGGAGACGGCAACTAGTCTAAAGTTAGATGAAAATATTTACTATTTTGATAGAGCTGATTTTTTTAAAGAGATGCATGATTTAACTCCGTTGCGCATGAGACTTGGGCTTCGTACAGGGTTAAATACAATAGAGAAGTTAACTAATGTATCTTTGAGTGATTATGCCATTACAGGGATTTTTCATAAACCGTTTGTACAAAAATATGTAGATGTTTTTTCGCATAGATATAAAAGACTTGCCCTTATTCAAGGAAACGAAGGTACTCCGGAACTATTTAGTAAAGGACGCTTGTGGATTGCTGATGGTAACAAGGTCGAGGAGATTATAGTAGATCCTGAATATTACGGGATTAACTATACCAAATCTTGGGAGAAAATAACTCTTAGTGAATCACTAGAGCAAACAAATAATCCTTCGGATGAGTTTTTAAAGTTAGCACGACTTAACGCAGCTGTTTTTCTTTTTGTGGCACAAAAGGCTGCCTCAATAGAAGAAGCTTACGAAATGTTAAATGGATAAATTCTCTAACCATGTAAAAAACATTTTACATGGTTTCTTCTTGGCAATAGGAACTACAATTGCCGAGCCATCAACAATTTTGCCGCTTATTGTAAACTACTTTGGCGGTAGCTCAATGCTTGTTGGTTTTTTTGCGGCTCTTCTTAGAGGCGGTGCAATCGTAGTGCAACTGTTTGCAGCTTTTCATGCTCAAACATATAAGTTAATGATGCCATATCTTCGCAAAATCTTTTTTATACGCTTTTTATCATGGTTTTTAATCGGTATTGCAATTACTCTTTTTGGAGAAAATTATCCAAATTTAACGCTAGTATCCATAGGCTTTGGTCTTTTTATGTTCTCTTTTAGTGCCGGTTTTGCAGCAATATACTTTAGAGAGATAATGGCTAAGATTTTTTCTCATAAATTTCGTGGAAAAACTATGGCATATCGCCAGTTTTTCAGCGCTGTAGGCGGTCTTATAAGCGGTGCGCTTGCTGCTTGGATTCTAGAATCATTCCAGCCGCCTCAAAGTTACGGCTACCTCTTTATAATAAGCTCTTTTATTATGGGCTTTGGATATATAGCATTTGCTTCGGTAGATGAGCCGATAAAAGAGGAGGTCTCTAAAAGGGAGAACTCCTTTAAAGAGTTTTTAAAAAACTCTTATGCTCTTTTAAAGGCAGACAATAATCTTCAGATTCAAGTCACTACGTTTTTTTTGGCTTACGGATATCTAATTGCTCTGCCGTTTATTATTCTTGATGCGCAGCAGAAGATAGACCTTGACGGTATAGCGATAGGCTCTTTGATTACAACTCAGATGATTGGTGCAATGCTGAGTAATTTTCTGTGGGGAAATCTTAGTGGACGCGGAAACAACTCCTTAACCGCAAAAATCTCTATATTCTTTCAGATAACTGCTGTAGTTATGGCGGCAAACGCATCATCGCTTTATGAGTATATGTTCATCTTCTTTTTAGTCGGTGCTTCAATTGATGGAAACAGGATAGCCTCTAGCAACCTTATACTCAAGATTGCACCAGCACAGAAGAGACCGATTTATATTGCTCTTCAGATGAATATTGTCTCCTTGGGGATGTTTTTCTCAATTGCAGGAGGAGTGATTTTGCACTATTTTAGCTATACGGTCCTGTACAGCACTTCTGTTTTTGTGCTTTTTTTAGCGCTATGCCTATCTTTTAAGATAAGGCATTAGAGAAGCAGTTTTACTTCAAGCGAGCTTAGATACCGTAGAAATTTTTAAGAAAATCTCTCTCTTTGTTTGTTTTAATAAAGATTCTAGCGACTGTTTGGTTGTTTTCACCAATGACTAAAACCTCATTGTTCTCAACTCTTAGGTGCTCTTTTCCCCATTTTTTGTCAAGCTCATCAAGTCTATGAAAAAACTCTTTTGAGCTAGGGCTCTCTTTCTCTCCGTCACGCTTGTCGATAATGTTTAAGCCGCCTACTTTTTTCTCTACTTCATATGGACTGTAAACCCTTATAGCCTTATATATACGTTCTTCTTTTGCTTCGGGTACCGCTCTTTGCATTGAGACTATTCCCAGTAACAAAAAGGCTGTAAAAAATCCAAATATTAAAGCTTTTTTCATGCTCATTTACTACTCCATGTTTTAAAATAATTTTGCGCTTTTGTATCAAGCATCTGCATTCTCTCTTTGCCTTTTGGCAAACTTTTCCTTAGTTCTCTCATCTCTTTTAAGAAATTGATTATATCCGATGGGAGCAACTTTTGAAGATATCTTTTGAGATGTTTTGCTATTGCGGGGGAAGCTCCTGCTGTAGATACCGCAATGGTTAAATCATCTTTTTTTATATATGACGGAAAAATAAAGTCACAATACTCTACCGAATCAACAGAGTTGCAAAGGCAATTATACTGTTTTGACTCTTCAAATATCTCTGCTTGAAGAGAAATATCATCAATTGCAACTATAACAATCGCAAAATCTTTTATATCACCCCTATTGTAGCCTCTTTTTTCAAAATAGAGACTATTTTCTTCTATTAACTTGAGCATATCTGCTGAAAACTCGAGTGCTATTATCGAGATATCTGATGTAAAATCTAAAAGATGCTTTAGCTTGTTAGAAGCGACACCGCCACCACCGACTATTAGGACCTTTTTATTTTCGAGTTTTAAAAATGCTGGAAAATAACTCAAATTGTCTCTTTTTGTCTATATTTAAGCAACATAATATCATAGTTTTTTTGAAACTCTTATTGATAGAAATCAACTTAGATTAATTGAAATTAGATTACAATCAAAGCAAATAAAAATAATGAATGGAAAAACAATATATATGAAAGATGAAATTTTATCACGTATTCAAAAGAAGTTTCCTTTGGTTGCAAGACCCTTTAAGGTAATAGCTGATGAGTTAAATATGAGTGAAGATGAGGTTCTTGATATTTTGCAAGAGCAGAAAAAAAGCAATATTATCCGTCAAACATCGGCTATTTTTGATACAAAAAGATTGGGTTACATATCTTCTTTGGTTGCATTTAAAATCTCACCTGAGAAAATAAGCGATGCGGTTAAGATTATAAACTCTCACCCGGGAATTTCGCACAACTATGAGAGAAATCATGATTTTAACATCTGGTTTACGCTTGCGGTTGCTCCTGACTCTAAACTCGGTTTGGAGAAGACTCTGGAAGTACTAGCATCAGCCACTAAAGCGGATGATTATATTATGCTTCCTACCCTAAAGCTCTTTAAGATAAATGTCAAGCTTAACACTACCGGAAAAGATGAGAAAAAAGAGGAAGTAAAAAAAGTAAAGCATAGAGAAATAGAGCTTACTCCTCTTCATCATGCAGTAATTAGACGTGCTCAGTATGATATAGATATGGTAAGCGAGCCGTTTAAAAAGATGGTAGATGAGCTAGGGATTGATTATGATACTTTCTTTGGAATTTTAAGCGAACTGCAAGAGGCGGGGGTTATGAGAAGATTCGCTTCAATTCTTAATCATAGAAAAGCCGGCTTTAGCGCTAATGCGATGGTGGTCTGGGATGTTGATGAAGAAAATGGAGAAGCTATTGGGGAGAAGGCTGCCGCATTTAGTGCGGTAAGTCACTGTTACCTTCGCCCAAAATATGCAAACTGGCCATATAACCTCTTTACTATGGTTCATGGAAAGAGCACTGATGAGACAAATGCAATAATAGAGGAGATGGCATCGGAAATTGAGTCAAAGAGCCATATGCCCCTATATAGTTCAAGAGAGTTTAAAAAAGTAAGAATAGAGTACTTTACTCCCGAGTTTGAAGCTTGGGAAAAACAATATACAAATTAGGAGATAATATGGAGCTTTTTTTAGAGTTAGAGATTGTATATATAGTAATTGGTATTTTTATATTAACTATAACCGCAATTGTCACAACAAGAGAGTTTATGCCAAAGGGTGCATTTAAAAAAGGGATGATATCAGTTGGGGTTATGGTCTCTTTGATGATTGCTTTTCACTACAACATGACAACCTCAAGAATGCAAAATGTTGAGGACATGTTCAATAAAGGTGATACATTAATTTGTGAAAACAAGATGCGCAGAACAACATCAAGATCTGTTTTAGTTGCTCAGAAAATGGGCTGGATACTTGAAGATCATCTCTTTAAAAATGATGATTATGAGAGAGACTTCCATACCTCTAGATGTGTTGAGTGGATTGGCATTGAGCCGGATATAGAAGAAGAGATAAAAAAGAGTGAAGAGTAGATGAAAGAGAGATTTAAGAGATACGGGCTGGCACTCTTTTTCTTATTGTTTGTTTCCGGATTAATGGTTCTTGGAACTATGGGTGTCAGGCTTCTTGGAGACAAGATGATAGAGGGAACAGGTATAGAGATGAAACCAAGAGGGGAGCATTTAACAAGATGAGTCTTACAATAGTAATTACGGTAGCCGTACTTCTTAGTATAGCTTTTCATTTTATTGGAGTTTATGCCGGTGCAAAAAAAATTGTCTGGCTAGTGATTGTTCTGTTTTGGGCAGCCGGTATTAATTTGGCAATGAGCGAGATTAAGCCAAATGGATACAAGGAGATTGAAAGTATGAAGGGTCAATACAGCGATACCGATCAACTTATCCAAGATGCCGGAGAGGAAGTCTCACTATATGAGATGCTAGCAATCAAAAAAAGCTATAACCTAAATAAAAAAAATAGCAAATGATAAAACCAAAGAGCCTCGGCATTGTTGGGTGCGGTTGGCTTGGAAAACCACTCTCGCATGAGCTTGCCAAGGAGATGCATGTAGAGTGCTTTTCAAGAGAGTTAATCAAAGACGACTCTACTTTTTGGCAAAGCGATACAATAATAATTGCAATAAACACTAAAGATAACTACTTAAAAACACTTCAAAAAATAGCAACATTAACAAAGCCTACGTGTAATATAATTTTAATGAGTTCAACTTCTGTCTACAAAGAGTTTGATTCAGAGGTAGATGAGAGCTTTAAAATTACCAAAAAATCACTTATAAAAGAGGCAGAGGATTTGCTTCTTAGCTTAAAAGAGAGACTCCTTATCTTAAGACTCGGTGGTCTTATGGGGGATGACCGAGTTGCAGGAAGATGGAAGAGTGCAACTGAGTTTAGTGACGGTTTCGTCAACTACATTCATAGGGATGATGTGATAAATATTGTAAAAATTATGCTTTATGGCGGTATAAACCGAGGTATATACAATCTTGTCGCCCCACAACATCCGACAAGAAAAGAGATTCATATAAAAAATAGTCAAAAATTTGGTTCAGAGATGGGGAGTTTTAAGGGGTTTTCAAACCGCAGAGTCTCATCGCAGAAGCTAATTAAAGAACTTGGCTATACTTTTTTGCATCCAAATCCGCTAGAGTTTTGGGATTAATTGCTCCGCGCTAATTCTGCAAAATCTATCTGCTGCGTCTGCTGTTTTTCGTCTTGTGCTTTTTTATCTTCCTCATAGCTTCCGGTGCTAAATGTATATTCGCTACTCTTTAATATGCAACCTTTCATTCCAGGAACACACTCTTTTTTAATAAGTTTGCAGTAACCTTTATAATCATGTTGACAAGTCCAACCCATGTGAAAACCTCCTTTTAATGAAATAATAGCTTATTATGATACAATTTTTTAAACAAAGAGGAAAACATGAACTATGAGCAATTAGATAAAACAAGCATAATAGAGTATCTCTCAAAGATAGAAGAGATTGTTGATTATTTTGACTCTGATGATTTAGTGGCGCAGGAGATTGGCGATGGTAATCTTAACTATGTATATAAAATCAGCTCTGCACAAAATCAAGAAAAGAGCTTGATTGCAAAGCAAGCCGTTCCCTATCTTAGATGCGTTGGCGAGGAGTTTCCTTTAGGACGCGAGAGAATGACCTATGAGATAAGAGCTCTTGAGAAGTTTTATACTATATATCCTAGTTTTACTCCAAATATATTTTATGCTAGCGAAGAGATGAGCTTAGTTGTTATGGAATATCTGGGTGAACATATAATTATGAGAAAAGGGCTGATTAATAAGATTAAGTATAAAAATTTCAGTGACCATATATCGACATATATGGCAGCTACGCTCTACTATACATCATCCCTTTATTTAAGTAGCAGACAAAAAAGAGAGCTAGTAGATAGATTTAATGGCAACACGGAGTTGTGCAAGCTAACAGAAGATTTGGTTTTTAGTTTTGCTTTTATGGAGCATGAGACAAACGATAATGAGAATGTTAAAAATAATCCTCAAGCAAAGAAACTGTTTGAGGATATGGAGTTTAAAGAGAGAGTCTTAGAGCTTAAATATAAGTTTATGACACAAAGTGATGCCCTATTGCATGGAGATTTGCATACGGGATCTATTATGATAAATGAGACTCAGACATATGTTATAGACCCTGAATTTGCATTTGTAGGACCTTTTGGTTTTGATGTGGGAGCTCTTTTGGCAAATCTGATAAACAGCTATATTCATCACACAGTAGTTTCAAAAGATGAGGATTATAAAACTTGGCTTCTTGTGACAATCAGAGAGGTTTTGGAAAAATTTAGTGAGAAGTTTTTAAATTTTTGGAGTGAGGATAGAGAGTCTGCTCTACTGGTAGATGGGTATTTGGACGAAAAAACGCTAAATAGTTATAAGAAGAGATTTATAAAAAATATTTTAAAAGATAGTGTTGGATTTGCAGGTTGTAAAATGGCAAGAAGAGTTTATGGCGTTGCAGGGGTTGAAGAGATAAGAGGTATTGAAGATAAAGACCTTAGAGCCGAGGCAGAAAAAACAGCTCTAAAAATTGCCAGAGAGTTCGTGATTGGGCATGATAAAATAGATAGCGTTGATGAGATATTGGAGATTATAAAAAATGCAGGGTAACTACAAGGCTTTATGGTTAAGTGATGATATGTTTGATGAGTGCTTAGAGGTAATAGATCAGAGGCAGTTGCCTTTTGTTTATGATACAAAATATTTGACTAATACCGATGAAGTTGTAAGTGCTATAAAAAATATGACTGTTCGCGGTGCCGGAGTTATCGGGAGTGTTGCGGCATTTGGAATATATATAGCTGCTATTGAGGTTGATGGGGATTACGAAGCGTTAAGCCAAAAAGCCGCACTTATTAGAGAATCCCGCCCGACTGCCGTAAACCTCATGTGGGCAGTAGATAAGATGATGGGACTTTTAAAAGATTCAAACAACTTGATAGAAGATGCAAGAGTCTTTGCTATAGAGTTAAATGATAAAGAGGCAAAAGAGAGCCAAGAGATAGCCAAACATGGCTGTGACATCATAGAAGATATTTTAAAAAAGAAGAATAAAACAAAGATAAATATTTTAACTCACTGCAATGCAGGGTGGCTAGCCGTAATAGATGAGGGAACAGCCCTTGCACCAATCTATGAGGCAAAGAGAAGAGGAATAGATGTTCACGTTTGGGTGGATGAGACCAGACCAAGAAACCAAGGTGCGTCTCTTACTGCATGGGAGCTTGCCCAAAGTGAAATTGAGCACACTATCATAGCTGATAATACCGGTGGACATCTGATGCAAATAGGCGAAGTTGACATGGTAATAGTCGGAGCGGACAGAGTAAGTGCCAATGGCGACGTGGCAAATAAGATAGGAACATATTTAAAAGCGCTTGCGGCTCATGATAACAATGTCCCTTTTTATGTGGCAATCCCCGCTTCTACTTTTGATTTTGAGATAAAAGATGGTGTAAAAGAGATACCAATAGAGCTTAGAAGCCCTGATGAGGTGCGATTTATAAACGGAGTGGATGAAGAGGGTGTGCCAAGAAGAGTCCGCATAACTCCAGAGAATTCGCCCGCAATAAATTACGGTTTTGATGTAACACCTGCTAGGCTCATTACAGGGCTGATAACAAACAAAGGAGTTTGCGAGGCAGACTTCGATAAAATAAAAGAAAAATTTAGAGGGTAATAATTTGACAAGTTTATGGAATGATGAAGAAGCGAGTAGATTTAAAACGGACTTGGATTTAAGAGTCTATACATCAAGACTACTTGGGTGTGACCCTTCTTTGGTGCTTCATGGCGGCGGAAACACCTCTGTAAAATCAACTGCAACAAATCTTTTTGGCGAGAGTGAAGAGATTTTGTACGTCAAAGGAAGCGGCTGGGATTTGGCTACTATAGAGGCTGAGGGTTTTGCTCCTGTAAAAATGGAGATGCTTCTTAAGATGTCAGAGCTAAAAGAGCTAAGTGATACTGACATGGTAAAGTATCAGCGTCTTGCCATGACAAACCCTTCTGCTCCAAACCCTTCTGTTGAAGCAATACTGCATGCAATTATCCCTTTTAAATTTGTTGACCATACACATACCGATGCGGTTGTTACTATTACAAACACAAAAGATGGTGAGGCAAGGATAAAAGAGCTATACGGCGATAAAGTGCTTGTTATTCCATATATCATGCCCGGATTTGTGCTTGCAAAACTTATTTATGATATGACAAGAGATGTGAACTGGAGTGAGTTAGAGGGGATGGTTCTTATGAATCATGGACTTTTTACATTTAGTGACGATGCAAAAAAGTCTTATGAAAAAACTATAGAGCTTGTTGATAAAGCTGAGAAGTATCTTGAAGCTAAGGGTGCTACCTTGAATATAGAAAGAGCTTATGTCTCTTTAGAGCTTCTCACTTTGGCAAAAATCCGAAAAGAGGTATCAAACCTTAAAGGCAGAGCTACAATAAGCATTTTAAATGATTCAGATATAGCAGTACATTTTTCAAAGCAAAATATAGACAAAATTGCTATACAAGGACCGCTAACGCCTGACCATGTTATAAGAACAAAAAGAGTTCCCGCTATTTTGGGAGATGATTTTGCATCTGATTTGGCAGAGTATGTAAAAGAGTATAAAAATTATTTTGAGCAAAATAAAAAAGATGAGACACTTCTAAATCCAGCTCCTAATTTTGCGATTCTTAGAGGTAACGGCACTCTCTCTTTTGGAGCAAATGCAAAAGAGGCAAATATCATAAAAGATATAAATGAGCACACTTACGAGGCAATTTTAAAAGCCGAGAAATTGGGCGGATACAAAGCATTAAGTGCGGCAAATATCTTTGAAGTTGAGTACTGGTCGCTTGAGCAGGCAAAACTTAAAGGTGGAGCAAGCGCACCTGAGTTTAGCGGAAAAGTCGCTGTCGTGACGGGAGCAGCCAGCGGAATAGGGCTTGCAATCGCAAAGATGCTAAACAAAAGAGGCGCGGCAGTTGTCGCTCTTGATATAAATCCGGATGTAGAGAAGATATTTAGTAAGGCTGACGCTATTGGCGTAAAATGTGATTTAACGTCTAGCCAAGATATTCAAAATGCAATCTCATGCGCAGTTAAGAGTTTTGGAGGAGTTGATATAGTCGTGAGCAATGCAGGTATATTTACTCCAAGTGAGAATCTTGACAGTTTAAGCGATGAGAATTGGCAAAGAAGTATGGATATAAATCTCACTTCACATCAAAAGCTCATTAAATATACGGCACCGTTTCTAAAACTTGGAGTTGACGCTTCTATAGTCATGGTAGCTTCTAAAAACTTTCCTGCTCCGGGAAAAGGTGCAGCCGCTTACTCGGTTGCAAAGGCGGGGCAGACACAGCTAGCACGCATTGCGGCACTAGAGCTTGGCGAATATGGTGTAAGAGTAAATACACTTCATCCGCATGCCGTGTTTGATACAGCTATCTGGACGGATGAAGTTTTAAGAAACCGAGCAAAAGCTTATAACATGAGTGTTCATGAGTATAAGACAAACAATGTATTAAAAACTGAGATATGTTCAAATGATGTGGCAGAGCTTGTATGTGCGATGGCAGGAGCACCTTTTGCAAAAACAACGGGCGCTCAGGTTGCAATAGATGGCGGAAGCGATAGAATAATCTAAAGCCTAGAACCGCTTACTTTAGAGATAGCATTCTTTTTATATTTTCGGGCATACTATCAAGGGCAAAAACTTTTTGGCTTTTTATGTAACTAGGGTATTTAAAATCCTTAGATGTCATAAGAGAGTAGAGTTTTGCCAAGCTTTCATTCTCTATGTTGTTGTATTTAACGTTCATCTCTTTTGCAATGCGCAGAAAAAAAGTAAGCAGCACCGTCTCCGTCTTTTCACTTACGGAAGTTCCGTATATAACGCTCTCAAACTCTTTTCTCATAGTTAAAATATTGTATTCACAAAGTTCATCTAGTTTAGCAGGGTTCTCGGTGCCAAAATAGTATAAAATATCTAAAATCAAATCAAGAAACATTTTGTTTGTTTTATCAATAGTCATGTTGTTTTTTTCTAAATAATCTCTATAAGAGAGTATATCTTTTTGTATATTCTCAAAGTAAGGTTCATTCATATAAATATCCTCGTATAATAATTAAAATAAGATTGTGTGTTTGAGATTATAACATATTTGACTCGCTTATATGTGGATTTTGTAGATGCTCTTAAGGTAGGGGTGTTGCTTGATATTTATCTGTAAAGAGCCCTTGCAGGCTTTTTACTTTACAGAAAGTATGTTTATGCTGAAGTTTAGCTCTTTTCCGGCTAAAGGATGATTGAAATCTATAAGTACATCACTCTCTAAAATATCTTTTACTACAACTTGAACCGGGTTGCCATCTGGTCCTTGACCTTGAAGAGGAAGACCGATAGATAGCTCTATGCCTTCAAACTGCTCTTTTGGAATCTTTTGCATAGCCTCTTCATTGTACTCCCCGTAAGCTTCACTTGCAGGAACCACTACAGAAGCAGATTCACCTTCGCTTAAACTTGCAATTCTTGACTCTAAGCCCGGAATTATTTGCCCTGAGCCAAATGTAAACTCCAACGGTTCTTGGTTAACATTGCTATCAACAACATTTCCTTCCACTTTTACTTCATACTCCATAGAAACTACTTGATTGTTACTAATAGCCATCTGTTCTCCTTTTTTTTGTAAGGAGTACTATAACTAAATAGATTTACATAAAAGTTAAAGCTAGAGTTTAACTATCTCTTTAATGCTATTTAGCTGTGTTTGAGTTAGATTTGGAGTTATGCTCTGAACAAAGCCTACAACAGAGTCATAGGAGTTTAAGTCACACTCTTTATCAAAAAGTGCATATTTTGCAAAGGCTTCAATAATTTTCTCCCTTGAGAGCCCAAGACCTGAATTGTTGTAGAGATGTGTAAGTTTTGAGTTAATATTTTGGCTTTTTTTAAACATAGCTTGACTCTTTTTTGCCGCAATACTATTTTGTAAACCTTTAGAGATTAAAGCATCTTGAACATCTCTTTGAGTAATCGGTGCTTTCTGGTAACGCTCAGAAGCGGAGTAGATATAAATTGTTGATGCAAATAGCGGGTTTGCCGCACTAGAGGCTAAAAATATTAAAAAGACGGAACGCTTTGTTAAGATGGAGATTTTTGCCATAGTCTGCTTCCTCTGTAGTTGATTGAATATTTAACTTTACACTATTGTAGATAAGGTTAGTAAACTGAAGGTGAATTTAAATAAGTAATCTATAAATAGCCACATTAAAGAACAAACTATCATTAAAGTTGTATTTTTTATTAAATTTTGCTACTATTTGATTTTTTTAATAAACAGGAGTGTTATTTGTTTAATAAAGTTATTTTTTTGCTTTTTTTTAGTTTTATTATTTATGCAGATATTACTCCTAGAAGCTTGGAAAAAACATCTAAAAAATCAATTTGTACCAAACTTGAATTAATCAGACTTAATGAAGACGATATATTTGATAAAGATGCACAGGAAAAGTATTTAACATCATATTTAGATAGTTGCATTGATGCAACATTATTACAAAATATCCTCAATACAATTTCGCAGCTTTATATAGATAAAGGCTATATTACAACCAAGCCGTATTATAAAGAGCAAAATATCTTAGATGGAGAGCTTGATGTGCGTGTATCAATAGGATATTTAGAAAATATTGTGCATGGCGAGACAAATAGTTCTGACGGTAGGATAGCAACGGCATTTTTGTTTCAAAAAGGGGAGCCTCTTAATTTACGTAATTTGGAAACCTCTTTGGAGATGATGAACAGGGTCCCCTCATATAGCTCAAAGTTTTCGATAAAGCCGGGAACACAAAGCGGTAAAAGCATAGTTGCAATACAGACGCAAAAAGAGACTCCATATAGATTGATGATTGGAGCGGTCGGTGAAAAAGACGGATATGACAATAACCCTTATCTAAATATTGACCTCTCTATAGACAATCTCTTAAATATAAATGACATTTTGACATTTCGTTATAACGGTAGCAGAGTGCAGAGCTATTATCAAAGTATTTCAGGTACTGAGATAGATTACTCTTTTCCTCTTAGTAGTTATGTAGTATCGTACACTTGGTTTAGGTTTAAATACTCTCAGGCTGTTTTAGGACTAAATGACACCTATCGCTCAAGCGGGGATACCACAGGCTCGAATCTAAAAGTGAGCAAGATGCTCCATCGTACTCAAAACAATAAGCTTGAAGCAGCTTTTTCGGTGCAATATAAAGACAATAAAAACTACTTTTCAAATCAGCTTATAGATGTCTCTAGTTATAAAACAGCGCTTGCTCAGGTGGATCTGGTAGACACTTATTTTCAAAACTGGGGACAAGTTAGAAGTATATTAAGCTATTACCGTGGAACAAATTGGCTTGGCGCAAGAGACGACGGCTCTATTTTAGGTTCGGACGAAAAGCTTCAGTTTACAAAGTATTCATTAGATACCAATTTAATCTACAACTTGCCAATACCTACTTATCAAATAAACTCAAATGCACATGTGCAATATACGGATGACCTGCTATACGATAATAATAAACTTCGTGTCGGGAGCTACTATACCGTAAGGGGCTATGAGGCATCTTACTATGGAAATAACGGCTACTACATCAGAAATGATTTTATAAAAAGTTTTTATCCAAGTCTAAATCAATATTTTATGCAGAGCATATCCCCTTTTGTAGGACTTGATTATGGTGCAGTAAAGTGTGAGAGCAATACAAAAAATGCATGTGGCTCCTTAGCTGGAGCGGCAATAGGGATAAAAACAGCTGCAAAGAACCTAGATATGGAACTTACGCTGAGTCGAGGACTTAAACATACCTCAACTATAAGACCTCAAAACCTTTTTAGGTATTCGTTGATATTTAAATATTAAAGGAGCAAAAAATGATAAAAATATATAAACAACTATTATCTATCATGACCTCTTTATTGTTGGTATTTGCACCGTTATTGAGCGGGGCAGGCATAGAAACGGACGGAACGACAAACACGACATTAGAGAGTGCACCAAACGGTGTGCAGATTGTCAATATAGCTAACCCAAGTGCCCAAGGACTCTCTCATAACAGATATAATCACTATAATGTTTCAAAAGAGGGACTTATACTTAACAACTCCATGGATACGACTGTCAATACTCAACTCGGCGGCTATATATACGGAAACTCACATCTAACGTCCAACGCAAAGGTCATACTCAACGAAGTTACGAGCACAAACCCTTCACAGCTTGGCGGTTATACGGAGGTAGCTGGCAAAAGGGCAGACCTTGTTATAGCAAATCCAAACGGCATCACAGTAAACGGAGCAGGATTTATAAATACTTCCAATGTAACGCTCTCTACCGGTAAACCAAGCATTCAAAACGGTTCTATATCATCATACGGCACACAGGTCGGAGAGATATCCATAGAAGGAGAAGGGCTTGATGCCACACAGACTGACAGTGCGCAGCTTTATGCGAATGTGCTGAGGCTTAATGCAAAGATATACGCTAACGGACTTGATGCCAAGTTCGCTTCTCTTGATGCATCGGTACTTGGAGGGATGTATGCAAACGCTATCACTCTGGAGGGGACGGCTCAAGGCGTAGGGGTTACACTTCCTCCAGAAGTCGTTGCTTCAAACGGCGATATAACCGTCACTGCTGACGGTACGATTAAATTGCAAAAGATGACGGCGCACAATATTGCCGTAGAGTCAAACAAAAATATAGAGCTTCAAGACGAGGTATACTCCTCGAACTCTGTATCATTACAAGCGGCTGATGAGGTGATTGTCAAAGACGGTATGGTGGCATCACAAAACTCTTTAAACATAAAAGCAGATAAGATGTTTAATCAAAACACACTTCAAAGCAGTAATGAGCTTACGATAGAAGCCGCGCAATATATTCAAAATGATGCCAAAATTCTCTCCGATGGTTATTTGCAATTTATTACAGATGGAGAGCTTATAAATAACGCGTTAATATCAGCAAATGATATAGATATAGAGGCGGATACTCTTATAAACAATCAGACTTTATTTGCCGCAAACGATATGAATCTTTATGTCTCAAATAAGCTGCAGAACAATCAAAACGCAAATATATTTTCTGTTAATAATCTGACCATGGCAGCAAATAAAGCCAACGAAAAAATTAATATTGTTGAAAATATTTCAGCTAATATAGAGACTTATAGCGGTGACATCAATATCTTTACAAAAGAGCTTATCAATAAAAGAGTAAAAGAGATTGATGATAATGTTTTTTTTACTTCAAATAGCATTTTGGATTCTGTTTATTTTAACGAAAGTATAGGTTATTCACGTGCTACTGTAATCGGCGAGAACGGTCTGCTTATGTTAAAAGGCGAAGGAAGAAATGATACTTTTCGTGCATACGTAAACGACTTTGGCTACCGTCTATCTGTTGACTTGGCAAGAGAGCCTTTTCGTACACATTTTGCAACGCTTGAAGCAGTGCTAAATGAAAAAATACCTTATGACAATCCAAGCTATGAACGGGCAACTATCTTAGCCGGAAATGACCTGCATATTGTAAGTGATAGCGTAATGAATGAGATGAGTGATATTATCAGTACAAATGATATGTACTTGGATGTAGGAAGTTTTGAAAATAGGGCAAAGGCTTATGAAGGGACACTTCGTATTACCCTACATAACTCTGTTAACTGCTATACAGAACCACAGAGATGCTTATTGTACGATGATTACAGCTTAAGTGGTATTCAAAAAAAGAGACATGACGGCTGGCTGTATCAAGACGGAAAACTAGTAAAATACGCTGCTTATTACGGAGATTATACCTACGGTCCATATGCAGTTAAGAGAGATGACGTGTCCATCCCTGCAAATCTAAGCGCGGGGGGCACTATATATGGAGATATCAATCGGTTAAACAATGGAAACATACAAGAAAATACTACTATCTTAAAGCCTGTTCCTTTGGATATAACATCAACTACTCCCTCGCAAAACATGGCGGAGATACCGCTTCCACAAGACGATAACGGTTTTTTTGTCTTATCGAAAGACCCTCAAAGCAGCTATCTTATAGAGACAAACCCAGAGTTTGCCATATATGAAAATTTTATCAGCAGTGATTATATGCTTGGCCATATCGGGTATGATGCCGAGGCAACTACAAAAAGACTTGGTGATGCTCTTTATGAGAACAGGATGGTTCGCGATAGTATATTAGAGCAGACAGGGCAAAGATTTTTAAACGGCAATCTTACAAGCGACAATGAACAGTACAATCATCTTATGGATAACGCGATAGAAGCAAGCCAAGACCTTCATCTCGCTCCCGGCATAGCACTCAGCAAAGAACAGATAAATGCACTGACCAAAGACATCGTATGGATGCAGGAACAAGAGGTAGAGGGGCAGAGAGTGCTTGTTCCGGTCGTCTATATCGCCAATGCACAAAACTACGAGCTTAAAGGCTCAAGGATCATTGCCGCCAATGACATAGATATAAACATGGCAGAGTTGAATAACGCAGGCTCCATAAAAGCAGGCAATGTTAATATTAGTGCGACAGATACCATAAACAACGTCGGAGGAGATATAGAGGCCGCTCAGGATATGGCTTTGCAAGCTACAAATGATATAACAAATACAAGTGCGAGCATAAAAGCGGACAATATAGCACTGACTTCTACACAAGGCAGCATCATAAACGAAAGGGCTCAAAAAGAGGTCTCATGGAAAAAGGGAATGGAGTATTCAAACTACACTCTCACAGGGGAAGCCTCTTCCATAGAGGCCTCAAACACGCTAAACATAAATGCAGATAAGAACCTGCATGTAACGGGCAGCTCTCTTAGCGCTAAAGAGCTAAATATTGCAGCAAGTGACGTTGAGATAAAAACTGCCGAAGATAAAAGCGATTTTTTTATAGGCGACTCTGATAATTACAACAAAGCAAACTTTACAAAACACCTTTCATCAAACATTAATGCGGACAATGTAGATATAGACGCCATAGAGAGTGTAAAGGTTATAGGCTCGAACATTAAGGCAGATGGCGACCTTGACATACAGAGCAAAAAACTCGATGTTCTGGCTGTGAACAACAGTAGTTACTCAGAAATAAAAAGAACAAAAAAAGGGACTTTTAGCTCAAAGACTACTACAACAAAGCAGGCAACTTCAACAAACATTGCCTCAGAGATTAGAGCAGTGAACATAAATCTTACAACCACCAATGATAATATAAATATCATAGGCTCAAAACTCCAAGCAGACGACACTTTAGCTCTTGATAGTACAGAAAACATCAATATACAAGCAGGATATAACGGAAGTATGAACGAGTCGCATACGACAAAGTCCGGATGGTTTAGCGGAGGAAGCCTCTACTCCAAAAGTGAAGACCTGGAAGGAAAACTTACAAAAACAGCTCTAAATTCAAGCTTGAGCGCAACAAATATAGAACTCGTCTCAAAAGAAAACATAGATATGGTCGGTGTAGATATGCAAGCGGACAATATGCTAAGTGCAAGTGCTCAAGGTATAGAGATAAAAAATGCAACCAACACGGAGGAGACCTACTCCAAACATAAAAAAATAGATGTTGGGCTTGGTGATACTCTAAAGTCGCTCTCAACGGCAATTGTCAATCCGTTCGCCGCAGTAGAATACGACAAAGGAAAAGCTTCTATAACACTTGCCACGGCAACATACGACGATGAGACCAAAGTAACGAAAAAGACAACGGTTGCAAGTTCAAACATAGACGCAACCAACATAAACATTAATGCATCTTCATCAAAGACAGATAAAGGAGATATCCTCATTCAAGGCTCCAACATAGAAGCAAAAGAGGATATAAACCTCCAAGCAACAAACGACATCACGATAAAAGAAGCCAAAGAGACAACGGATATAGACTCTAAAGAGGCACACGGTAAGGCAGAATTGAAAGCGACACTAAAAAACGAGTATGTACAGCTTGGCTATACCGTAGATGCTGCTGCAAAAGCAACGGAGGATCTTAAAAAAGCGAAAGATGACTATAGCCGTTATAAAGATTATCTCTCAACGCAAGAAGAAAAGCTTTCACAGCTAAAGAGAGATCTATCAGAGCATAAACTCGCAATAGAACAGGCAGATGTCAATGAGATGCAATACTACGTCGATGAACTAAGAAGCGATGACGAGTATTATCTGACGAATATAGCCTTGGCGACGACGACCTTGGCGACCAAACTTGCTGCTGTATATACACAAACCAAAAAGGCAGGCAGCTCGAGTGCAACGGCAGGCTTTAACGCCGGAATGGAGCTTGATATAGATGCTATAGAAAACCAGCTTCAAGAGTATAAAGAACAAAGCGTAGCTT
>Ga0265293_10003331_pt1 | contig 29988 bp, 28 predicted proteins | sample Munlanlewell138R_FD_192505 | JGI IMG/M metagenome (GOLD analysis project Ga0265293, IMG submission 192505) | Leachate microbial communities from a municipal landfill in Southern Ontario, Canada - Leachate well 138R | ecosystem: Engineered > Solid waste > Landfill > Unclassified | place: Canada... | reverse complement strand
TTATTTTATTTTTTAATTTCACTTTTGATTTTATTTATCATTTTTGCAGAATAATCGCCCTGCTGCGACTTCGGCCCTGCTACCGACAAAACAGACTCAAACATGCCGACAGCTTCTTTATAAGCTCTTCTTCGATAATACACCATTCCCAGATTCAATTTCAAAGTCACATCTTGCGGGGATAAGCCGGTTGCCATAACATAAGCTTTTGTCGAATCTATCAAGCGTCCTGTTTTGTAATAAAGATTTCCCAGAGCCGAATACACATAAGACGCTCTAGGATTAATTTTAACAGCCTCTTTTAAATGCTTTTCCGCTTCTGTGTAATTGTTTGTGCGCATATTGCTCATTCCCGTATTAAACGCCACAGTAAAAGCCTCTTGCTTTTTTCTTGCCTCAGTAATCGCTTTTTCTGTTCTGTTAAACTCGTCGCGATCAAGAATAAGCTCTAACGCAGAAAGCGCCTCTCTGTTTATTACCGCGTCTTTTTCGCGCAAGGCCGCCAACAAAACATTTTTTCCTTCAATAGCGTGCATTTTACCTAATGCTCTAATTGCTGCGCGCCGCTCTTCGCGGTTTTCGTTGCCTTCTCTCGCCACTTTAACAATCAAAGAAAGAATGTCTTTGTTTCCGATTTCTGCAAAAGCTTCAATGTAAGCCATTTTGACTTCTGAATCTTTCTCTTTTTCAAACCTTTTCTTTAATTCATCATAGCATTTTGCGTGAGAAATACGCGATAAAGCTCCTATAATATGGGTTTTAAGATCTAATGTGTCTTCGTCCAGTAATCTTAAAAGATCTATAAAGGCCCTGTTTACTCGCATTTCACCTAATATTCTGATTGCCTGAAACTTTAATGCCCAAGATTCGTGGTGAAGAGTTGATATAAGACCGGGAACAGCCCGTTCATCGCCTATTTTACCAAGCGAAATCATGGAAGCCATGGCCAAATCTTCGTCTTCGTCTTCTAATGATTCTGTTAAATGGGAAACAGAAATGGGGTCGCCCAATTCACCCAAAGCCTCTGCTGCCGCGATTCTCGTCGGCCATGATTCATCTTTTAACAAAGGCAAAACGTGTTTAGCGTCTTCTTCAAAGCCAAATTGTCCTAAGCATATAACAGCCTGGCGCCTAATTTCTTCAGATTTGCTTTGCAATAGCTTTAAAATCTCTTCGCGCGAGTCTTTTTTAAACCCGCAAAGAGTTCTGCGTATCCAATAGCTTATTTGCTCATCAAATTTTCCGAGATTACGGCACAACTTCGGAACAACGATCTTTGCGTCCATACGCTGAAAAGTATTGCACACACTCTCTAATAATCTGCGTTTTTCACTTTTAAACAAAGCAAACAGATCGTCTATTATTTCTTCACCATAATTTGACAAAGCTTTCTGAGCAGCATCCATAATAGATTCTGATTCATCGTCAAGTGCCCTGAACAGCAACGGCAAAGATATCTTTGATTTAATTTTTCCGAGTGAACGCAAAACCCAATATTTGGTTTCCGACTCAATTGAATCTGCCGCCAAAGCCGTTAACTCCATCAAAGCGTCTTCCCCGTATTCAGATAAAACATCAGAAGTAGTTTTTCTTATTGTCCATGAACGGTCTGTAAAAAGCTTAACCAATACCGGAAAAATTCCTATTGGCTTAAGATCCCCAAGAGAACGCAAAGCCCAATATCTGACATCTTCTTCTTCTGATTTGAGCGACTTTATCAAAAACGGAACCGCCTTATGAGCAAATGCGGTAACAGCCCTTGCCGCGTGCTTTCTAACAACCCAAGCGGGGTCCATAAACCGCTCTATAAGGTTTGGTATAGACTCGGTATCAAGATAATAGCCCATAGATTCGAGGGCCGCCATTCTTATTTCGGGGTCAGGGTCGCTGAGAAACTTTTTTATCGCGGCATAAGCCGTTTTTTCCCGCATTTTTCCGAGTATTTTTATTGCCCAATATCGTCTTTCTTTGTCTTGGCTTTCTAAGGCGCTTACTAAAGGGGCAACCGCATCAGCACCCATGTCGGTTAAGGCTTGGGCCGCTAACGAACGCCCCATCCAAAACTCATTAGACAGCGAATCCATTAAATAGGGGATCGAATGTGTGCCAAAATCTTTTAAAATCTCATAAACAAGGTCTCTGACGCGATCTGACGGTTGAGAAAGAGCTTCGAACAACATAGATGCGATATTTGGGTCGCCAAGTTCTCGTAAAGCCCTGAGAGCAGCTATTCTTACTCCGGGGTCTTTATCGTTTAATCCTGTTACCAAAAGCTTGCTGTTAGATCTGTCACGAAGATGACCCAGGCAGGTTATCGCCCAAAAACGAATATTTGAATCGCTGTCTTCAAGTGCAACTTTCAAAGCTTCTGTAGCGACTTTGCCCATTCTCGTAACAGCGGCAGCAGCCCTTGAACGCAACTTCCAAGAATTATCGGCAAAAAGCCTTATCAATAAAGCCAAGCTGCCTGTCGGGTTCTTTGACAAGCTTTTTGCAGCCATATTAGCAACTTCGTCTTTTTGATCTCTGACCAAAATCATCAGAGTATCAACCGACAAATCTGTTGTATTTGAACCTAAAGCGTGAGCCACCCGCAAACGAACATCGGCAGATTTATCTTTGGCTAAATAAACAATTAAATCTGCCAAATTGGCGGGGTTTATTAAACCAATGGCCTCAACAGCCGCACACCGAACCTCTTTTGAACGATCGTTCAATGTATAAACCAACGGCTCAACCGCCAAGTCGGTTTTAAGTTTTCCTAATTCTTTAACTGCTTTAAGTCGCTTTGTAACAAGAGTAGAACGTAAATCCGTAACTAAATCTTCAATCTCTTTATGAACATTAGAGTCGGTATTCTTAGGCATCGGCTATCCTCTTATGATTTGTTATCCGGCTTATCTTCGTCCTCGTCTTCGTTTTCGTCTTCAGTTAATTCACCCTTGTCAAATGAGCGAATCCACCAATTAATAAGCTCTCCGTTTTCTTTGAGAAAATCTTTAAAGCTTTTTGTATAACCTTCTTCACAGCATTCGCGATATTGTTCTGTGATAAAAGCAGTAATAGGCTCTGTAACAGAGGGGTCCATAAATATGCCGGCACCGACCAAAAATCTCTCTTCGCCCAATCTTAAGATTCTGGAAAACAAAAGAGTATCTTCTGCAACATCTTCCGCCCCTGTTGACTCAGCAACATCAAATGATTCACCGGTGAAAACATCTCTCAGGCTCATCGAAACGTTGTTTACAACTTTTTTAACCTGAAAAAGACTTAAATGAGTTTCTTTCAAAGCTTTACAAACTTGCGTTTCTGTCAATGAAAGATTGTCAGAATGGCGTTTTAGAAACTCATCCATTAGGCAAAAACCATCGGGTGTGGTGTCGTCAACCAAAAACCAAGTTAGGAATAAAAACTCTTCAGTCGGCCTAAACTCGTATTCTTCGCCTTCTTTGAGATTATAAAACACTTCTAAAGATTCGCCTAAATCTTGCAAAAATTCTTGTTCTAATGCAAAGGCCATTAATGCGCCGAATAAATTGCTGAATATTTCTTTGATTGCTTTTAATTGTTGTGTCATTTTTTCTTCTAAACCTATTATTTTGCTAAATTGCTTTCAGACAAGTGTATGCTTTTTCCCCTAAAAACACAACCAAAAACAACTTGATTAAATGGTATTTTTGAGTAGCTTTATACTATGGCTGCCAAAAAATCAACAATGTTTTTCTCTTGTTTGATAATTATTGCTTTTCTTTTTCTAAGATTTGCAAAGTGTACTTATGCTTACAGCGAGAAGAATTTTTACATTACCAACATGGCTATTCCCGCAGTATTAGGTGCAATAAAAGCTTATTATGAGGGAACCCCAATTCCAAGAGCTTTTTTTCAGGGCGCATTCGGGGGATTCATGATGCAAGAAGGTCTTAAAGGAATTGCGAATGCCGAAAACAAATCTAGCGGATACGCTTGGCGCAATAAAATAATTTTTAATATAGGCTCTTCTCTGGCAGAGTGCGCAGGAAGCAAAGACACGGTCTTCAGAATGGATATGGGGCCGGTTTGGTTAACCTTTAAAGATAACAAAGTCAAATATCAATTGGGATTGAACTCTACGGTAGTTGTTTTATCACATTTTATTGAAGGCTCCAAAATTGACTTTAAACGAAGTTTCAAATACGGCACCTTTGCTTTCGAAAAGAAATGCAACAAAGACGGGACTTTATTGGGCTCAAGTGCTCTTGCATACAGTAACGCGAATATAATTACCACCAATTCCGACGGTGAACACGCAGGACACGAATTAACTCATACATTTCAATATCGCAGAGACATGATGTCTCCGTTAAAACTCAGCAACGTCATACCAAGATTCAGAGAAAGAATCGGTGATTTGTGGTTTGATGACACCGGCTGGACTGCCAATTGGGGTCTGCAATGTGCTTGGGCCGACATCAGACACAAGGACAAATCTTTTGAAATACCCCTTGAAAAAGAAGCTTATTGGCTTGAAGGCAAGTATAAAACTAATTATAACAACTAAAAAAGCTATAATTTATTACAATTATAGCTTTTTTCGAACGAACTATTTTAAAACCCGGGAGTTACATACACCTGTTCATAGGCTCGTCTAGACTCATTCTCCTGCAATAACTTCGCATTAAGCAAAGCTTGAGCAACCTGCTCTGCCACACCTTTCATCAAAGTTAAGTTCGAAAGGGTAAAATGATTTAGGTTTGAGTGGCCCAAAATTATAACTCCGGTTACTTTTTTAACATATTTATACGGGTCATTTAAGTCTAGCAAATCGGTAAGTAACGGTACATAAACCATTCCTTTGCAGTCTAATCCGGTTTCTTTAATTTCGACAAACTTGTGATTTTCATCGGTAACAAAGGGGTCTTTAAGTCCAAGCAAAAACTCTGAAAACTTACTGTGTCCATTAAAAGCCGTAGCCAATGTTTCATTTTTATTCCCTAGTATGGTTTCTATCTCGAAACATTCTACAATTTCATTCCAAAAAAGAATAACGCCGGCTTCTGCACCGGTTGACTTAATAAGTCTGTCTAAAATTTTAGCGGACAAATCTTTTACATTTTTTGTATTACTGATAATTCTGCCGGTTTCATAAAGGGTCACCGATTCGAGGCTTGTTGCTCTTAATCGCTTTGAGATAGAGCTAACCAAACCGCCTAGAAGAAGCGAAGTCATGCTAGGATTCTTAGTCATCAGGTCAATATATTTGTCTCTCAAAATTTTAAGCAACAAAGCGTCTTCTAAAACCAAAACAGATGCAGACCTGCTTTCGCCTGTCAACAAAGACATTTCGCCAAAAAAGTCCCCTTTTGGCAAAGTTGCCAATGATTTTTCTGTGCCACATTCAAAATCGATACATTTTCTTATATCTACGCTCCCGCTAAGTATAAGATACATAGAATCGCCTTCTTCGCACTCTTTGAAAACCCTGTCGCCTGCTTTAAAAGTTACTGTTTCAAACATGGGCATCAATTCTTCCAGTTCTGTTTTAGAAAGTTTACTAAACAACTGAAACGATTCGATTTGTTCTAATGTTACTTTCATTTTATCTTCCTCCCTTAATTTCCATAAGGCGCGGCGCCTAGCTTGGGAGTAACCCTTGTTTGATAGACTTCTTCAGATATAACGCCTGCATTTTTCAGTTGCAACAAAGACTGATCCATTGAAATCATTCCTACTGAAGCTCCCGTTTGAAGCGCAGTTGGAATCTGGAATACTTTGCCTTCTCTGATAAGATTTGATATCCCCGGCGTTACAACCATTATTTCTCTCGCTGCAACTCTTCCCATTCCGTCTTTTCTCGGCAACAGAATTTGCGAAACAACACCTTTCAAGGTGCTTGCCAATTGAGCTCTTATTTGTTGCTGCTGATAAGGGGGAAAAACGTCGATTATACGGTCAATAGTTTTTGCCGCTGATTGTGTATGCAAAGTTGCAAACACCAAGTGCCCCGTTTCTGCTATTGTTATTGCTGCTGCTATAGTTTCTAAGTCACGCATTTCGCCAATTAAAATAACATCCGGGCATTGTCTTAATACATATTTAAGAGCTGTTGTATAGGTTTCTGTGTCTTTACCTACCTCACGCTGTTCGATAACAGACCTAATATGGGAATGAACAAACTCTATCGGGTCTTCTATGGTTATTATATGTGACTGCCTATGCATATTTATGTGGTTTATCATGGCCGCCAAGGTTGTTGATTTACCGCTTCCGGTCGGCCCTGTAACGCAGATTAAACCGCTTGGCATATTACAAAAATTGGAAATAGTTTGCGAAAGTGCGAGAGATTCAAATGTGGGAATTTTGCTTAAAATAGGTCTAAAAGCAGCTCCAACAAAATTTTGTTGTCTGAAAACATTAACTCTGAAGCGCCCCGAATCAGGGAAAAAAACAGCTAAATCTAATTCGTTTTTTTCATTAAATTCTTTAACCTGAGAATCGTTTAATACAGAAAAAATCAATTTTTCTGTATCCTCTGAGGATAATACAGCACTTGTATCGGGCACAAGAGAACCGTTAATTCTGAACATTGGGGGTCTTCCGACTGTTAATATAATGTCAGAAGCGTTTCTTTGCATAGAAAGAGCAAGAATAGCAGATAGTTCCATAAAAATCTCCTTAACTCAAGTAATCCTTTATTTCTCTCACCAGTTCTTCCGGTGTCTTAAAAACCTTAAACAATTCTATACAATCCGGTTTAATGGTTCTGTTTTTTATTCCATGCTTTATTAACTGCAAAAAAGGTTCGTAAAATTCATCTGTATTTAATAAATACATGGGCTTGTTATGTCTGTTTATCATTTTTAGTGACAATAAGTCAAAAAATTCATCATAAGTCCCTATTCCGCCGGGCAAAGCTACAATAAAATCAGATCGATCAAGCATAACCTGTTTTCTGGGCCTTAGATCTTCCACCTCAATTATCTCGTCTAAGCCATCATAAAGCTTGCCGCAATCTTTCATATAGCCCGGTATCACACCTATTAAATACCCGTTTGAGCTTTTATGGGCATCTGCAACAATCTTCATAAGGCCGCAAGAAGTTCCGCCATAAAGCAAAGCACGGCCTTGCTCGGCTAATAGCCGACCCAACCGTGCTCCGTCGTCTTTAATTAAATCGCATACTTCATTTGAAGAAGAACAAAAAACACAAACAGTCTTCATCATCTTTTTTGTCCGACTACCGTATCACCTTTTTTTCTCAATCTTACTGCTTCCGGAGTAATTTCTACCCACTCGTCATCGCCAACATATTCCAACGCCTGATCAAGAGTCATTCTTCTTGGGGCTTGAAGCTTTTCAAGTTCTTCAGAAGTTGCGGAACGGTGATTGGTAACATGTCTCTTTTTTACTATATTTACTTTTAAATCTGTTGCGAGGGGTCGTTCTCCGACAACAAGACCTTCATATATTTCTTCGCCCGGGCCGTAAAAAAGCGTTCCTCGTTCAGAGAGGTTCTTAATTGCGTATCCTGTCGCAATTCCGCCTTCAGTTGCGACCATAACCCCGTTTCTGCTTTCGGGAATATCGCCTCTATGGGGTTCATAGCCTCTGAAACATTGATTCATTATGCCGGTTCCGTTTGTTAAGGTTAAAAACATTGAACGAAAGCCCAACAGTCCTCTTGCCGGAACAGAAAAAATCAATCTCAAGTAGTTGTCCAAAAGACGTTTAGTGTCTTCTAACATGGCTCTGCGAGGCCCTAACACTTCCATTATTGTGCCCATATACGAATCGGGTATATCTATTGCGAGTTCTTCTATCGGCTCAACCAAGTTTCCGTTTTCGTCTCGCTTCATGATTGCACTAGGCTTGCTCACCTGAAGTTCGTAACCTTCACGTCGCATATTTTCTATTAAAATACCCAGATGTAATTCGCCGCGCCCCGAAACCAAAAACATATCATTTTCGGCAGAGGCTATTTCTACACGCATAGAAACGTTGGTTTCTAATTCTCTTTGTAAGCGTGACAAAATTTGTCTGGAAGTAAGAAATTTACTTGCCTTGCTTTTTCCGGAGAACGGGCTCGTATTTGCAGTAAATGTCATTGAAATAACAGGCTGGTCTACAGCTATAACCGGTTCTGCGTCACATAATTCTGTGCAGACAGTATCTCCGATAGAAAGATCATCTATACCGCAGATAGCTACAATGTCTCCGGCACCCGCTTCTTCAACTTCTATTCTTTGAATACCTCTAAATGAGTATAATCGCAAAATTTTATTTTTTTCGGGAACCTGATCCGGATGTAGCCTGAAAACATCGGCTTTGCCCTTCAATACTCCCTGCAATATTCTGCCTACGCCTATTCTTCCGACGTAGTCATTATAGTCAAGGCTTGTAATTTGCATTTTAGCGGGGCCTTCAAGCTCTCCTTTGGGCGGAGGAACTTGTTTGATTATTTCTTCTAACAAAGGTCTTATGTCTTGCCTTTCGTCGCTCATATTTCTGATGGCGTATCCGCCTCTTCCCGAGGCATAAAGGATTGGGCAGTCAAGAAGATCTTCAGAAACACCTACATCTATGAATAAGTCAAGAATTTCATCTTGTACGGCCTCAACACGAGCATCGGGCCTGTCAATTTTGTTTATAACCACAACAGGTCTTAATCCTGCCGCCAAAGCTTTTTTCAAAACAAAACGTGTTTGAGGCATGGGGCCTTCAAAGGAATCAACAAGAAGCAAACAACCGTTTGCCATATGTAAAACTCGCTCTACTTCACCGCCGAAATCAACGTGACCCGGGGTGTCTACAAGGTTAATGCGATAACCGTTGTATTCAAGAGAAAGATTTTTGGATAAAATGGTAATTCCTCTTTCTCTTTCGATGTCGTTGCTGTCCATAAAGCGCTCTTCTATGCGCTGATTGTCTCTAAATAGACCTGATTGTTTAATCATGGCATCTACCAAAGTCGTCTTGCCATGGTCAACGTGTGCAATAATTGCTACGTTTCTTATCTTTTCCGGTTCAATAATGTGTCTTTTCACTAAATAGCTCCAGCCGATTATCCGGCGTAATTTCAGAGCAAACAGTGTACAGATTTTTACTTAAATTTGCAAGTTATTTTATTTTTCTATGTTCATAGTTTGAGTATTTTGTTTAAGAGTCTTTTATGGTAGTATCTTTTGTTGTTCTTAACTCACAAATTTCGGAGATTATCATCATGCCAGAGACCAATCATAGCCACAGTGAGTGCTCACATGGCCATGGACACAGTCACAGTCACAGTCACGGGCACAGCCATGGGCCCGCTAACTACAATAAAATTTTTGCCACAGGTATTTCTTTAAACATTATTTACGTTATAATTGAGGGCGGCTACGGCTTTTTAACAAACTCGCTTTCATTATTAGCCGACGCCGGGCACAATTTAAGCGACATACTAGGTTTGCTTTTGGCTTGGGGCGCACATTACCTGGCACAAAAGAACACTTCAAAGCGCCGCACCTATGGTCTTAAGAGCTCTTCTATTCTCGCGGCACTTTTTAACTCTTTGATTCTTATGCTCGCGGTTGGCGGCATTATCATTGAAGCTATCAAGCGATTTAGCGCTCCGGTAGCACTGGAAGGTAACACAATAATTTTCGTTGCCACGGTCGGCATCATTATCAATGCCTTTACAGCTATGTTGTTTATGAAAGACCAAAAGAAAGATTTAAACATTCGCGGCGCTTATCTGCATATGGTTGCAGATGCGGCTGTATCAGCCGGTGTTGTGGTTTCGGGCTTCATTATAAAATATAGCGGCATCAGCATAATTGACCCTATAGTGAGTATTATCATAGCCATTGTAATATTTATGGGCACTTGGAATCTGTTGAAGGAATCATTAAATCTGGCTCTTCATGCTGTTCCCGAGAGCGTCGACCCGGACAAAGTTAACGATTTTTTAAAATCATTGCCCGGCGTTGAAGAAACTCATGACCTGCACATATGGGGCATGAGCACCACAGAGATAGCTTTAACCGTTCATTTGGTTAAACCCTCTTCAGAAAACGACGACGAAGTGATAAAGGCAGCGAACGAAGGCTTAAAAGGGTTAGGCATTTCCCATTCAACAATACAATTAGAGCGCACCTGCGAAAATTGCCCGACCGAAAACGTGTGTGAAAACGGGCTTTGCTCTAAATAAGAATCTCTTAACCGATTAATCAGTTTTAAAACCTATCAGCTTGTAAACCGGCATAGGCAGGCTTTTGCCTTTAATCTGCACGGGGTCAGATTTTTCTAATATGAGAGTTTTTGCGAACTCTTTGTCGATTTTTTCTGCCGTTGATTCGCTCAATATGATATCGTGCTCAAGAGCTTTTGAAAGAGATTCCATGCGGGAAGCGACATTAACCGTGTCTCCGATGACCGTGTATTCGAATCGCTTTTGTGTTCCGATGTTGCCGGCAATAAGAGGGCCTGTATTGAGACCTATGCCGAACTTTATCTCTGATTTGAGCTCTTTTGAATTGTTTAGATTAGCGAGTCTTTCGCGCATTTCTTTTGCTGCTTTTATGGCGTCTTCGACATGGTTTTCTGAGCCTAAGTGCGGGGTGAAAACAGCCATTACCGCGTCACCGATAAACTTGTTAATTACGCCGTTATTAGCCATTATCGGTTCGGTAATATAAGCAAAATATGTATTTAACATAGTTACAACTTCTTCGGGTGACATTTTTTCGCTCATAGAAGTGAAATTTCTGATATCAGAAAATAATACCGTTGCGATAATATTTTCGCCGCCCAAATCAACCTTATGATTTTTGATCAGATGCTTTGCTATTTCGATAGAAACATATTTGCCGAAAATATCTTTCATTTCTTCTCGCTCTTTAAGCTGTTCGACCATACTGTTGAAGTTTGCCTTCAAACGCCCGATTTCGTCGTTAAAAAGAACTGAAGTGCTGACACTGTAGTCCCCTTCGGCCAGTTTTTGCATTTTTTCGGCCAGAACATCAATAGGCTCTTGAACCGACTTATACAACAATTGCAAGTTTCCCACCAAAAAAACAATAGAGGTAGTCAGCAAAAGCAGTGCGTTATATTTAAAATCGTAAAGCAAAAAATAATCCTTATAAATATAAGCGGCCAAAATACCCATAGGAACCAACACCAAAAAAATCAGCATAGTTAAAAGTCTGCCATATATGCTTAAACTTGAGCGGTTTGGAGCAATTACCCCGGGCTGCAAAAACGCTCCGCTCACGAACATAAACAAAGAAGGCTCTAAAAACGAATAGAATAAATAGCATTCACACAACCACCAAACTGAGTGATAAACGATTGCACGCCAAAAATCACCGGGCAAATAAGTTTTTAAGGTAGCTGTAAAAAACCAAATAACATGCACAGCCAATAAATATGAAAAAATTCCTCTGTAAAAATTATTATATCTGTTTAAAGCCTGAATTTTGTGTTTTTCATTTCGCTTTTTTATATATGCAAAAAAGGGACGCAGCCAAAAATAAAGCACAATAATTGAAAAAAGCCTCAAGCCGGCAGACCAAAACTCTCCGGTCACGGTTATATCGGCTTTACCGTTCGTTTGAGTGACAGAAATATTGCCTTGCACTTTTTCATTATACTTTTCCACATTTTGCAGAATCAACGACACTTCTCGTGAGTCGCTTATTTTGTTAGTTCTCGCAAGTTCCACTGCTTTTGAGTTATCGACTAAAAAGGCATTCAAAAAGGCAATAGAATAAGACTGCGCAAAAATAGATATAACAAAAAACGGAATCACAATGAATTTAAAAAAAGATGCCTTCCCGGCAACAACATCATTACTCATAACAACCTCACTTCATCAAGTAACACCTCAATCCGGTCTGCCCAAGTAGGCAAATCGAGAGGCTGCTCAAAACAAGACCTGCTTAAATTCGGCAATCCCTTTCCTTTGCCCACAAAATGGGTTATATAGGGGTTTTCACGCAATGACGACACATCGGGCGCCCAAACCTGCAAACCGCAAGCGACGTATTCATACACTTTTATCGGGTCAACTCCTCTGATTAGCTCTGTATCGGCGAATGGCACCAATCCCACATCGCAAGTTCTCAATAATTCAAACAGTTTTTCATGAGAAAGTTTTTTATGGAAAATTACATTCGGAGCATTTATCAAACGTTCAAAGTCTCTGCCCCTACCTGCCCCCGCGATATGCAGGCGAATCGGCCGGCAAGAATTTTCGCTATTTATAAGCCATTCAAGCCAGCTAAAATCAGTCCATTCAAAATGAGCGCCCGCAGAAACCAGTTCAAGCGGCCTTAAAATGTTATCTTGCACGCTGACAGGCTTACAATTTTGCTTTACGCGCTTTAGATATTTATCGGAAACAGCATTTTTTACAATAAGGGTTTTACCCAAAATAGGCGGAACATCTTTTAACAAATAAGGGTGCGAAACACTCACAAAATCAGCCTTTTCATATAATTCTGCCTCGTAATTGCGCCACGCAGACGTTCTTTGTCCCGGAAAAAACCCGTGCCGATCGCATCTATCGTAAAGTATTTGTTTCCAGCGTGTTGCGGTAAATTCGGCCATAGATGGCTCGGCCACCCACAACAAACACTCATCGGTTTTAACATTTTTTAAAACCTGCATCATTGCAAATTTTACTGCAATTTTCTGCAACGCCGGAAAAGAAGAAGCTTTAAAAGGCACTTTCACCGTTATAACCTTTAAATTGCCCAAAAACTCTTTTGGCTCTGCAATATTTAGTCCAAGCCCCCCGGTCAAAAAGGGCTCTATAAAGAACACAAGATAACCACGCTTTGCCAACTCTGCCGCAAACGCCTGATGACGCTGCCAAAGCCCGTTAAAACGAACGGGCGAAAGCATAAAAACATTCGTTTTATTTGAACTTTTTAAGCAGGTTTTCAAAATTATTTACCATTTTTTCGTAATCATTCAATCTTTTAAAAGACTCGATACACGAATCAGAATACTTTTTATAAACGCTCGGTTCGGAAATTTTTATAATTGCCTCAACAAGTTCCTTTTCATCTTTATATGGTATCAGAATTCCGTTTTCGCCGCTTGTTACTATTTCGGGAATACCCCCTCTGTCGGTGGCCACACAAGGGATTCCGAACCTCATTGTTTCAAGCAGGCTCAGTGGAATACCCTCACCGGCAGACGGAAGCAGCGCCAAATCTATTTCAGAAGCGTATTTATCGGTATCTTCAACGTAACCGTGAAAAACAACAAGCTCATTTAAGGGTGAATCCTCGCAAAGCTTGTGCAATCGTTCTTTTTCCGGCCCGTCTCCCAATATATGTATCTTACTTACCGGCAATATATCAATGTTTTTGGCTATAGACTTTAAAGCCCATTCATGGCCTTTATTCGCGTGCAATTTTGCCGTGATGCCTATTCTGATTTTATCTTTGATTTCTCTTGGCTCATTTAAGACAGGCTTGTCTACGCAGTTTGGTATAACACACAATGTGTCGGGGTTTGCCCCCTGATCGAGCAAATGCTTTTCAACGGCTTTTGAAACGGCTATAAGACAATCGCTTCCCTTGTAATAACTTAGCCTGTTAAGCCCATGAATATGAGATAAAGTGTAAATACCAAATAATTTGCCCGCTTTTCCCGAAATTAACCCCGCCTTATTAAGATGAGAGCTGATATAAGCAGGTCTGATTTTTAACAGATCAAAAACTGTTTTAAACGCAAAAATCAAACCTTCAAAAGCCATCGAAACAAAACCTGAATTTATTTTTAAGTCTTTTAAAACCCCGGCCAACGGCTGCCCTGCACAGGTTACAGAAACGCTGTAACCTCTTTGCTCAAGCCGTTTTATTAAACCTAATGCCAACCGCTCTCCCCCGCCCATCTCGCCTGACGAGATTACAAAATGTATTTTCCGCCTTTTTTCGAAAACCTGCTTTTTATAAACATCAAAATGTGCTTTGAGCAAATTTTCTCTGACAAAAAGCTCTTCAACTCTTCTGCGGCCTCTTTTCCCCATGGACTCGGCTTCAATTCTGCCGCCGGCAATTTGCTTTATTTGCTCTGCAAGCATTTTGTGATCGTCGGGTTCAAAAAATAATCCGGTTTCATTTTGTATCACAATTTCGGGAATTCCACCCACTTTCGCAGCAATAACCGGCAACGAGCGTTCCATTGCCTCGCAAATATGTATTCCGAAAGCTTCAGACCTTGAAGGCGCCACAAACACATCAAGCCTCTCTAAAAACGCGTTTTTCTCAACTATTGTTCCCACAAACTCACATTTATCGGCAATATTCAAAGCATTTGCCAATTGTGTCAATTCGACCTTTTGCTTGCCTCCACCGCCAATATACAATTTAAAGTTAACGCCCTGTTTATCTAACAGCGCGCACGCTTTTAAAAGGCAATCAATTCCCTTAATTCTATGTAAGCGGGAAAGGGTTCCGATGGTCAGTATTGCATCGCTGTTTTTTTTTGCATCGCTTTTTTCAGCTTGAACAGAAACCCCCGGATAAATGCAAACGCTGTTTTTATCAAGTTTAACGATATTTTTGTCATACCAATTGCTCAAGAATCGGCTGCTGAATATAATCTTGTCCGAGCAACCGCTCATAAACCGCTCTAGCACGGTGTAAAAGTCTGTTTCAGTGCCATGAATCGTAGATATCAAAACAGAATTCAGAAAAAACAAATGAGCGGCACGGGCCCAAAAAGTGGCTCTAAAAAGATGTGAATGAACAACATCGGGTTTAAAAGACCGCATGATTTTTATGAGTTTAATAAAACCGAAAATATCAAAAAATGACTCATTTAACAAATGCACCTTTACGCCCAATTGCGCAAACGAATCTTCGAGGTAGCCCCCTTTAAAGCAGGCAACCTCTACCGAGCAGTCATCTGCCACAGCCTTTTTGACCAAATCACCCAATACAGACTGTGCGCCACCGACAGTGAGAGCATTGATAACAAAGAGTATTTTCATAAATTTTACTCAATAATCTTCTCTGTGTATTCTGTCCAGATTTTCAAACTTTGCGAAATTTTCGTTAAAAGCAAGTTCTACAGAGCCTAAGCCGCCATTTCTTTGTTTTGCAATAATAACTTCGCCTTTTCCTCTGTTTTCTTCACGTTGTTTATTATAATAATAATCTCTGTATAAAAACATAACCACGTCGGCGTCTTGTTCGATTGCCCCTGATTCACGCAAATCAGAAAGCTGAGGTCTTTTGTCGGTTCTTTTCTCGACTTCACGGGAAAGCTGAGAAAGGCATATTACAGGAATATCCAATTCTCTCGCAAGCCCCTTTAAGCTTCTTGAAATGGCGCTAACCTCCTGCTGCCGGCTTTCCGCTTTGTCGGTGCCGGAATAAGTGATAAGCTGCAAATAATCTATTATAATCATCCCGATTTTATGCTGAGCGTAGGCTTTTCTTGCCTTACTTCTAATTTCAAGCAAAGAAGCGTTTGCCGTATCGTCAATCAGCAAGGGAGTATCTTCAAGTATCCCGGCAGCGTAAATAATTTTACCCCAATCTTCTTCGTCTACCATACCTGTTCTGAGCTTGTTCCCGTTAACACGCGCTTCAGAACACAAAAGCCTTGTTACAAGCTGAGTGTGGGACATTTCGAGAGAAAAAAACATAATAGGGGTCTTAGTTTTATAAGCGGCATTTTGCGCTAAATTCAAACAAAATGCAGTTTTGCCCATAGAAGGTCTGGCCGCCAAAATTACTAAGTCCGATTTTTGAAAGCCTGCGGTGTAAGCGTCTAAGTCGATAAAACCACTGGGAATACCTGTTACCGGTTGTTTATTTTCATAAAGCTGTTCAAGATGAGCAAAAGTTTCTTTTACTAAATCTTTTAATTCGTGAAATGATTTTGTGGATTTAAATTGGCTTAATTTTAAAACCTTTTGCTCTGTCTCATCTAAAATCAATTCGGTTTTTGTTGACGGGTCGTAGGCTTTGTCGGAAATCTCTCCCGTAAGGCTTATAAGCTGTCTGAGCATTGCCTTATCCTTCACAATTTTAGCATAATGCTCGGCATTCTTTGATGTCGGAACCACATTCAACATCTGAGAAATATAGCTTACTCCGCCGACTTCGGCCAGTTTACCCTGAGACCTTAATTGTTCCTGCAAAGTTACCAAATCGCACGGTTTATGCTCTGAATACAAAGAAAAAATACCTTCATAAATAGTTCTGTGGGCGCTTTGATAAAAGTCAGAAGAAGAAACCAATTCCATTGCCGCAACTATTGCATCTTCACTTAACATCATAGAACCGATTAAACTCTGTTCTGCTTCAATACTGTGCGGAGGGACTTTCTGAAAAATATCTGACATTTTGAAGGCTCCTTATTTATAATTCAAAAACATATAATTAAAATAAATTCGGGGGTTTTAATCAACCCCCGAATTAAATTATCAATAACTGCTAAAAATATTAGTCTTTTTTTACTTCTGCAACAACAACTATTTTCAAAGCAGCTTTAACTTCGCCGGTGAATCTTATAGTAACATCGTGTTCGCCAACTTCTTTGATATGGTCGGCAACAACGAGTTTCTTGTCAATTTCAACGCCGCTGGCTTTTTTGATTTCTTCGGCTAATTCGGCGCTTGTTACAGAACCAAACAATCTGCCTTTATCTCCGGCTCTTCTTGTGATGGTAACAGTAGTACCTTCAATTTTTTGAGCCAATTCGGCAAACATTTGTTTTTCGCGCAAAATTTGTTTTTCCCATGAATCTTTCATAAGATTGAAATGCTTTTTAGCACCTTCTGTAGCGGGAATAGCAAAATTTCTCGGGAACAGGTAATTGCGGGCAAAACCTTCTGCAACAGTTTTGAATTCACCTTTTCTGCCAACCCGGGGAACAGTATTGATCATCAGAACTTCCATTATATTTCTCCTAGGTGTTTCAATTAAATATATCGGAATCAGAATCATCGGAGTCCGATTGTAAAGACACTGATCTTGGCTTTCTGAAGTCGGCCCAAACATCTATTATGCCGAACCAGACAATAGCTTGTGTAAAAATCAGTGCAAGAAGTGACATTAAGAACCTTGTAAACATTCCCGCTTTATATTTATCAAACATAAAGAACAACACAGATAACCCGGCGATGTAATAAATCATACTGCTTATGGCCAACAAATTTGCCCCTAATGCTCTTATCAACCAAGGAACCGATATTTGTTCCAAACCTGATAAAAAGTGATACAAAAGCAAACCTGTCATATAAAACCAGATTATTCGCCAATCAAATTGCCATTCTGTAAAGGCCGGAAATTCAGAAAGTTTGTAATCCAGTTTTGCCGAGAGTTTATAAGCTCCCATGTAAAAGACAGAAAGAGTCAATACGTGCCAGACGAATAAAAACGTTGCAGGAACCAAAAGCTGTGAAAATTCATACAAATCAAGAACATTTTTTCTCGCCGCATGAACAGCCTCATAGCTATCCGGATTCTTCGCTTCTATTTCATCCAGTTGTTTTTCAACAAGCTGAACTTGCTGAGCCAAATGTTCTTTTATGGGTATCGGACCTTTGTCACCGGCAAAAGAGCCGTTAACTATTGTCCACATTCCCGTCGAAAACAGCGTTGCCGACAGCAATGCCACACAAACAGCCTGTAATGGCTTTAACCCCAATTTCAACGCCGAGGACATAAATACCGCGGGCATAAAAACAAGAGGTATCAGCATCAAAGCTGCCGGTAAAGACACCAAGTTCCAAGAGGTTATAAAAGTTAAAGCCGCATAAGGCAAAAACAGTTTACCTCGGGAAACCAAAAGAACAAATGCGGGAACACCGCCTAACGAAAGAGTAAACATGCCGATAAGAGGAAACTTTACTGTCAGATAGTGGCCGGTAACGGTTATTAAAACCATAAAAGCCAATTCAAGCCATCTTATGGCAAACTTATTCATTTGTTATACGTTTGCAAAGGGAAGCAGAGCCATATTTCTTGCGCGTTTAATCGCAGTGGTCAAATGTTTCTGGTGAGCTGTGCAGGTGCCGGTAGATCTGCGGCTGGTGATTTTGCCGCGATCATTGATATATCTTCTTAAGCGAGATACGTCTTTATAGTCGATGAAAGATACTTTATCTTTGCAGAAATGACACACTTTTCTGTGTCTATGTCTTTTAAATTCAGCCATTTTATTCCTCCGAATAACTTGTAAACAATATTTCCGATTTAGAACGGAACAGAATCATCATCACTGCCAACGGGACTAAAATCTGCACTAAAGCCGGTATCAGAGGATTCATCTTGCATTCCGCCGCGTTCATTCGCGCCGGACAAGAATTGAATATTATCTCCGATTATTTCGGTTACAGTGCGCTTTTGGCCGTCTTGAGTCTCATAAGATCTGTTTTGTAAACGACCTTCAACCAAAACGGGGCGTCCCTTTGTCAGGTATTTTGCACAATTTTCGCCGGCTTTACCCCAGACCACAATATTAAAAAAGTTTGTTTCTTTTTTCCATTCTCCGTCATTGCCTTTGAAATTACGATTAACCGCAACAGCAAAATTGGCAATAGAAGTGCCCTGGGCTGTGTGTCTTAATTCGGGATCTCTTGTGAGATTGCCGAGCAAAAAAACCTTGTTTAAATTTCCGGCCATAACTTATTGACCGCGCGCAGTAGTCATGAAGCGAAGAATAGTCTGATTGATCAGATAAGTTCTTTCGAGTTCCTTCAAAGCTTCTCCGGTTGCCTGAAAATTAACAAGAACATAATTTCCTTCAATGTTTTTGTCTACGGGATAAGCCAAGGGGCGGCGGCCCCATTTATCGATTTTTTCGATCTGACCACCATTTTTGGTGATAGCAGTTTCGACTTTACCGATAAGCGTGTCAAGAGCATCGGTTTCAATGCCCGGTTCGGTGAAGAACAAAGTTTCGTAAGGTTTCACTATAGAAAACCTCCCTTCGGATAATTTCAAGCCTCTGCTATTTCACAAGCAGAAGCAGGGATGTACCCTTCAGCGTATCACAAGATTCTTTGTTTTTCAAGTAAATTTAGAGTATTTAATGATTTATCCGAAATATAAAAAGACCGTCTCGAAACTATTCGAAACGGTCTTTTTATCGTGTTTTTTAAGCCTTACGATTGATAAGAGAACGAGATTGAGGCAATTGCGAAGAAGACTTTCCGCCCGGCCCATAAGTAACCGGCTTCGGAGCGCGGGTTATCAGTTTTATAGAATATTGAGTTAACTCTAATGCCTGTTCGACTAATCGTTGGTTTGTATCATTAACCTTCTTTATTTCTTCGATTACAGACAACAGGTTATCTGATATGATCCATAGATCTGACTTCCCGTCTGATTCTGCAACTTGATCAGTTACCGAATCAAGCTTTGCTTCGGGGTCTCCGGTCAGTATTCCGACACAATCTTTTCTTCGAGGTTCTAAGTCAACTAACTGTTGAACAAGCTGCTCTTCCAAAGAAACTATATTCTGTAGTTCAGAAGAAAACTTTTCGACCAGCAGCTTACCCTTAGATTTTCCTAATTCAAGAATCCTGCGATAAATCGCCAGTTCTTCATTTAAAATGTTTTTAAGTTCCTCGACAACTTGCCGCAAAATAAGAATTCCTTACCAAACGTGTCTTACAACGCCCGAAGACCAAAGTTTTTCAGCGACCGCTTCAGGTGAAACGTTGTATTGCCCCGCATCAACAAGAGCTTTGATATGATTAACCTTCTCATATCTGATTTCAGCTTCCATCGCAACGGCTTTTGCTGCGAACACAAGCTTTTCTTCCTGGGTTTTCTCGGGTATTTCGACTCTTTCGAGACTGACCAAGTCAACCTTGTCCGTTTTGTTACTTTTCAAACCGGACAGCCCTTTTGAATCTGCTCCCGCAACGCTTTCGTCAGATGAAGCACCGTGCAGCATCTTGTCAAAGTCGCCGGATTTGGCTTCTTGAAGCTTTTTGAGCTGATTCTGATAAATAGTAGTTACATTAATGTTACTGGAAACCTTCATGGTTCCTCCTGACTCCCTAAAACGTCTTCCCCCATATATCTATTTTAATAAGCGGAGGACGCCTCCAAAATTCGTATCGACCAAAAAACTCAGTTCGTTTAGTTTTATTCAAAACAAAGTTTAACTTAATTTAATCATTAAAGTCAATGGGGCTAAAACAAAAAGCCCCGTATGAATACGGGGCTTTCGGTGCCGGAAGTCGGGGTCGAACCGACACGCCTTTAAGGGGCGCGGGATTTTGAGTCCCGTGCGTCTGCCAATTCCGCCATTCCGGCTAGCGAAGTGTATTATACCATAAAGGAGATAAATTATTCAATGTTTTTGTTTTATTTTTGCAAAAAACTATTTGGGTGAAAATGTCATGCCCGTGTTCCAATTTCTGGGTGAGTCAGGGAACAGCGAAACAGATTGATAAAACTCGGAAAAAACCAAATCATAAAAACTTAAACAGTTCTCTCCGCGCAAAACGACCGAGCTCTTGTCGGATTTATGCGACAGCTGCAAACTGATGTTCCAAAGCCATCTATCAGCTGTTTCTGTTTTAATTTCTACCGGTTTTATGTTAAAAAAGTTAAGTCTTTCGGTTAAAGTTGCCACAGTCGTTTCGCCTTTATGTTCCGTAGCTTCTCTGACAAGCTTTAGCAACTCCGAATCTTCGATTTTTTCTAATCTATAGGTTATTTTTGTTAAAGCCCTCAACATATAATCTTTCTCGTAATACCCCATTACGGCAAAATCAGGTTTGTTTTTAAATCTCAAGAAAGAAAATTCGGCACCCTCTAAACCTTTGTTCTTTGAGAACTCGACTTGAACTATATTGTCAAAACTGATTGAAAAAGAATCTTTATAAGGAACACAAGCATGTTTAAGGTCTTCTCTTATTGTTTCAAGTATAAGTTTACCTTCTCGCATCATTTCGACGTTTGCCATACCGGCCGATGCAATCTTGACGCTGTTTTGATGAAGCATTAACGCTCCCGTGCCGATTATTGAGGTTATTGCAATCGCAACAATCAGCTCAATCATAGTCACACCGGTTTTTATGCTTATTTTTTTCATTTTACTTTTTTATCACCATGGTTTTAGCTTCGATTTTTCCCAGACCTGAAAAGAAGCCCTTAGACTTAACCTCAACCTCAACTAAAACGCCCATTATTCCGTCATTTTCGACAGGTTCTAACACAATTTTTCGTAAAAAAGCAGAAGAATTTTCCGACCTTTTTATCCCGTCTTTTATACTTACTTCAACCGGCTGCCAAACATCGAGGGCATAACCGGCCAATGTTGTGTTTTTTCTGCCTGAGATTTCTTCGTAACCCAAACATTGAAAAACTTCTATCGCCTCTTTTGCAATACTTTCGCCTGTCATACGATAATAATCCGCCAAATTAGTTCTGTTAGAGGTTGAAATAAGCATAAAAACCGAAATACCTACAACACCGATAATTAATATCCCGATAAGGGCCTCTATTAGCGAGAATCCTGATTTTAAGCGTTTATTATTAAATCTTTTCATTTGTTCTTCTGTAAGTTACCCATTTTGAAATTACCGCTCTGTTTGCTTTTTCACCGTCTTTAAAAGCCATATCATAATAAATCTCATGATCTTTTTCTGCCCAAGCATTTAAATCAAGCGTGTCAACAACCATCAGGCCATTAATTTTCAGAGCCTTTAAAGCCTCTACTGTACCGGTAAAATTACGATTTGAAGCTATCAATGCCGCGTTTATCTCTTTTTCTGTGTTCGTCACAATCTTTCCTTTGTTGGCATAAAGTACACACAGAGAGGTGTTGTCAGACTTTTCGATAGCGCCGTTGATATTAAAACTGTCGGCAATTATAACCCCCTGCCCGGCAACCTTATAGTCACCTTCGAGGGTCACAGAATCTTTGCAATGAACAATGCCGTTCAAATTAATAGTCTTAGCTTTTCGGTCGATTATTTCATATTTGTATAAGTCTTCTATGCTCAGGTTTCTCTTACTCCAAAGCGAGTATTTATCGTATAAAACATAACTGTCGGGTATAACCGGCTGAATCGAATTCATACCGTTGTGCAGAGTTAACACAGCCGCATTATCTGATTTAATCACATTAGTGTTTCCCGCCTCGCGATCTTTGCGTATAACAAGCGGATTTGTCATCATCGAGCCCTTTTCGCTCATGCAAACAGTCGACACAAGAAAATAATCAAAATGCGATTCTATTTCATGGGAAAATGCCACGGAACGTTTTTCGCCGGTATGCCTGTATAATAATGCTTTGGTTTCTATGGCAATTATTCCATGCCCCTCATACGCTCCGAAGTATTTAGAATTATTCGGGGCAGTTTTTCTGAACCTGACTATTCTTATTCTGCCGGCAACCTCGCACGAATAACCTTCCGAAAGAAAGTGTTTACTGTTTTCTTTTGTAAAAGGAGTGTCGATGCGGTATACGGTACCGGGGGCCGAGCCTTTTAAAAACCAAAATATTTTGCTTTTAATATCTACGGCATCTTTACAGGTACGCGCAAATATTTCGTCTGAAGCCATTTGTGCTATTTCTCGAATAAGATCTTTGTTTATTGTTCTTATTTGATTTTTGGCGGTTATTCTTGAGTATCTAAAATAAGATACGGCGATTGTGCCTACGCTAACGGCGACCAGCATCGTAATGAGCAGTGCGGATCCCTTTTTAAATTTTTTATTTTGTTTCATTGGCAGGAGAATCAAATTTCAAAACAGGAGACTTTATATTTTTAAGCGCTTCCAGTTCTAATAATTCTATTTCTATTATATTTCTTTTAGCAGACTCGCTTTTTTGACTTTTGAGAATATTGTTGAAAGAATCGTCTGTGCCGAGAGTTAATCCTAGGCCTAATACCACCGCCACACCCAAAGCAACTATTGCTGCCACAACAGATTTTGAAGTAACCGCTGCCGTGGCGGCAGAAGACGCTACGGCGCTTTTAATGCCGATTCCGGCTAATACAGAATTAATAAAAGCCGGAGACGGCACAAGCCCGGCAGTGGGCGCAGGGCCTGCTTTTAAGGTTAGAAGCAAAGAAACGGTTGACGCACATTTTTTACAAACTTTAATGTGCTTTTTACCGGCCTCATTTATATTTTGAGGATCGGTTAACTGTTCAGTTATGTTTTTGCATTCTTTTTCGTCCATGCTTATAACCTACCAAATTCTTTTGCTAACCTGTCTCGCAACTTAGAAATCAACCTATGAAAAACCAATCTGACATTACCTTCGGTCATTCCCTGAACCTCGCCTATTTCAGCAAAGGACATATTCTGAAAAACTCTCAGTTCAAGAATAACGCGTTCTCTGGACTTAAGACCCGCAAATATATCGCTTACCTCAGAATTAGAAACAACCTCAGACTCAGGACTCAAGTTAGAGGTCAATAATTCAAGTTCAAATTGATTGCCGGAGACGTCTATCTTTTTTTCTTTTCGAAGTTTGTCAATGAACAGATTGCGTGAAATCCTCAATAACCAAGCGGTAAAAGTAGCCGGATTCGTTACCTGATCAATCTTACGAAACAATGTTATAAAAGCTTCCTGAGCCACATCTTCCGCATCCGAATGCTTTACGCCCATACCTAAAAGATAGTGCATGACAAGCCCATAATACTGTTTAATAATGTCGGCGAAAGCGTCAGAATTACCTAGTTTTGCTTTGGCAATCAAATCGGCGCAGTCGGGCTTATTTCTTTTCAGCATTTGAGCTCACCACTAATAATACGTTATTGAGAGAATATTTGTTACAAGTCAATTCTTCATACTGTGCACAGGAGCGGGAATTCTGCCGCCTCTTGTCACAAACTTTTTCGGAGATTGTTTTCCGACAGCGATTATTGGTCCTTTACCCAATAAGCCGCCAAAATCAACTTCGTCGCCGGCTTTCATTCCGGGAACGGGAATCAATCGGCACGCCGTAGTTTTATGATTTATCATTCCTATTGCCGCTTCATCAGCTATAATACCGGCGATTACATCTACTGAGGTGTCTCCGGGGATAGCCACCATATCGAGGCCAACAGAACAAACACAAGTCATAGCTTCAAGTTTTTGGATATTTAAAGCGCCTTCACTTACTGCTCTGCACATTCCCGCGTCTTCGGTTAAAGGAATAAAAGCTCCGGATAAACCGCCCGCATAAGTGGCCCCCATCATACCGCCTTTTTTAACAGCGTCGTTGAGCATGGCCAGACATGCAGTTGTACCATGACAGCCGGTTCTCTCTAAGCCCATAAGTTCGAGAATATCCGCTATTGAATCGCCCTGAGCAGGAGTCGGAGCCAATGACAAGTCAATTATCCCGAATGGGATTCCTGTCATTTTTGAAGCTTCGCGGCCAACCAGTTCGCCTGTTCTGGTAATTTTAAAGCTGATTTTTTTAATTAATTCGGAAAGTTCGCCAATAGAAAGGTTTTCAGAGTTTTCCAGTGCTGCTCTTACTACTCCGGGGCCTGAGATACCCACATTTAAAATAGCTTCGGCTTCACCCGGCCCTAAAAACGAGCCTGCAATAAAGGGGTTATCTTCAACCGCGTTACAGAAAACTACCAACTTAGCGCAAGCTAGGCCGTTTTTATCGGCAGATCTTTGGGCAGCTTCTTTAACAACTTCAGCCATTCGATAAACACCATCCATGTTTATTCCGGCTTGAGAGCTGCCAATATTAACGCTTGAGCAAACTCTTTCTGTGTTACATAAAGCGTCTGCAATTGAATTAATAAGTATTTGGTCTCCGCGAGAAAACCCTTTTTGAATAAGCGCAGAAAAACCGGCAACGTAATCTATGCCAAGCTCTTTTGCTGCTCTGTCGAGTGCTTTTGCAATCGGTACCGCAGTAGGTTCGGTAAAAGCAGATGCCAAAAAAGACACGGGAGTCACTGAAATTCTTTTGTTTACAATAGGAATACCATAACGTTTTTCGAGGATTCGCGCAGTAGGCACTATATCACGGGCCACTCTCACGACTTTTTCGTAAACTTTATCGGCACACCTATTAACATCAGAATCAGCGCAACTCATTATATTGATTCCACATGTGATAGTACGAATATCAAATGTTTCGACACCTACCGCACTAATGGTGTCAATTACTTCTTCTAAAGAGAAAAGCATTTTTTATTCCTCCGTCACAGTCTATGCTGGAATCTAAAAACATCTTCATGCTGTATAAAAGTCTTCACCTGCAATCGATCAGAAACAGCTTGCATTCTGTTTTGAAACTCTTCGAAGCTGCAATTTGCTCCTGCAAAGTCAGTCATCATCATAAGAGCAAAATAACCCTGCATAATTTTTTGGCTCACATCTTCTACGTTAACGTTTGAATCTGCTATTGCTCGGGTTATGCCGGCTAAGATACCGGGTTTGCTTATTCCCAGGACCGTAATAACAACCTGTTCTTTTTTGTTTTCCAAAGTAAAACCTCGCGGTAGATATTTTTAAAACAATATATCAGATAAATTCAAGTATTTAAACTATTTGTTTTATCGTCGATTACAGCAATTTCAACTCTGTTTCGACCATTTTTCTTACAAACATACAAAGCATCATCTGCCAACTTTATCATTTCTGTCGCTGAATTTGGGTTGTTTAAGGGGAAAGAACTGACTCCTACGCTGACAGTAACCTTTAAATCACCGGTAGGCCCGCTAAAAACAGCGTCTTGAACACTTTGTCTTAATCTTTCCGCAAAAAGCATAGCACCATCCGGTTCAGTTTCAGGCAATATTACAGCAAATTCCTCTCCGCCGTATCTAGCCGCGATGTCTGTATCTCGCACGCTTTTAATCACAATTTTGGCAACTTCTCTCAAAACCATATCACCGGTTTGATGGCCATAAGTATCGTTAAACTTTTTAAAATGGTCAATGTCTGTCATTAAATAAGATAAGGGTTTGTCATAACGTCTTGCGCGTCTGAACTCTTCCTCAATTTTTGCCTGAAAATGTCTCCTGACAACAAGTCCGGTTAAACCGTCAATTGTCGCCAAATTATAAAGTCTCGCTTTTTCAATAACAACTGCAGCCTGATTAGCCATAGTAAGGGCTGTTTGAAGATCATCGTTATTAAAGCGCCCCTCGATCCTATTTACAACATTCATTACACCTATCGGAATGTCGTTTATTACAAGAGGTACACAAATCATGCTTTTAAGATTATCTCTTTCAGAATCTCTGAATTCAAAAGATTTATCTTTTCTGATGTTTTGTATTAATCTTGGTTTTCCGCTGTTAAAAACTTCGCCGGCTATGCCTTTGCCGCTTTTAAACTGATTTCGTAAATCGTTATCTATTTTAATTTCACCATTAACCCCGTAAATAACCGATTTTTCTACCAATTCTTCATATTTTTCATCCAGCAGAAAAATAGAGCCTCTTTGCGCGTTAAGCACTTGAACTCCCCGGCTGACTATTGCATCGAGGGTTTTTCCAAGGTCTCCCATGAAACTGACTGCCTGGGTAACTTCGTTTATTATAGCCAATTCTCTGACTTTTCTGGCTAAATCATAGTTCTTTTCGCGCAAACTCTGAAACTGCTGTATAAGTCTTGTTAAAGCCCATTGAATAGGTACCATAAACAGAACAGGAGTTATTTCTATAACAATATCGAAATAAAACATAACAATTGCAGAGACTGCCCATAAGGCGGCAGAAAGCAAAGTTATTATATCAAAAAAGAATCGTCTGGATTTCCATAAAGCGTAAGCAATAGCCAGAGCAAAGATAAATATAACAAGAATCGTCGTTGTTGTAGAATTTCTTGTTAAAAATCTTCGGCTTAAAATGTTATGAAGTAAGTTTGCGTGTATCTCTACCCCTGAAATAGCTCCAAAGGGTGAAAATTTAACATCTTCGGAAATTCCTTTTGCTCTGGTTCCTATTAATACCAGTCTGTTTTCGAAATATCTGTCGGGAAATCTTCCTTTGAGAGCGTCTGCGTAGCTTATTTCATCGAAGTGATGTGTACTTCCGGCGTAGTTTATCATGTAAGATTTAACTGTTTCGCCGGCTTCGGGTTCATAAGATTCATGGAAAGGCAAAAGCCTGTCACCAACCATCATTCCGTATTTTTCTATTGAAGGAGTTATATTCAAATAAGCTGAAGCCGCCGCTATTCCAAAAATATAGCTTCCGAAATCACCCGCCGGTTTGTAAAGCAAGAGCTTTCTGATTACTCCGTCGGGATTAAGGGTCTTATATTCTAAGTCTATAAATCCTTCATAGGGCATAGCCTTTTGCAAGGCTCTACAAGGTCGATCGGGAACTATTTTTTCGATCATTTCGAATGTTTCGGGATCCAATATATGCTTTTTGGTTATAACCAAAGGCAAAACCACATTTTTAAACGATTGGATTTGCTTAGCAAATTCAATATCGTCCTCACATCCTATTAGTGAGTCTTCGGTGAACATAATATCAAAAGCGACTGTTTTGGCTCCTGCATTATTTAATACAGAAAGAAGTTTTCCGTGTTGCTCTCTTTTCCATGGCCAGGCACCCAACTCATTAATGCAGTCGTCGGTTATGTTAACCAAAACAATGTATTGATTTCGCTGAAGCTCTCCCCTTTGCTTAAACCTAAAGTCTATTGTTGCATTTTCAAAGGTTGTAAACTTCCCGAAATAGAACAACAAGGAAAAAGTAAGAGCAAAAATCAATGCCATCAAGAATTCCCATAAGGGAATCAGTGAGGAAGGTTTTTCAGCCAGCTTAATTATTTCACCGGAGCTTAGAATGTTATCAGATCTATTCATGAAAGGTATTATTGATTTTCGGTTATTTGCGCTCGCAATTTTTTAATTTCACTGAACGCCTCGTGGAACATCTTATCAGTTTTTGGCAGAAGTCTTAAAGCTTCTTTGTAGTTCTTAATTGCCTTATCAATTTTATTGCTGTCGCGGTAGTTATCGGCACGAGTTTTATATAGTTTACCCAGCTTTTTTCTTGATTCCACAAATTTATCTTCGTAGATATTTTTATTATTATAAGCCGGAGCCAGCGGATCAACAGCCACAAAAGAAGAATATAGGTCTAATGCTTCTTCGTAATCTTTTACTGCTTTTTCCCAGACCGGCGAATTATCTATTTCGTCTGATTGCACATCTGTTTCTTCTATGTTTATCGCGATTTTTTCATTAATTTTATCAAGGAACCTTTTATAAACGTTGTCTTTTTTATCTATAAGATTAGCTGCTTTTTGCAATAATGTTGCAGCATGCGAGAATTTCTTTTTATTGTAAGCTTTGTAAATTTTGGCCAAGTAAGGTCTTATAATGTTTCTTCTGCATTCAGTCAAAGAAGTTTTCAGAAAAACGACATATTTGTGATCTTCCGGAAGATTAGCAATAATTTTATAAGCTGCTTCGTATTCAAGAATGGCTTCAGCATAATTTCCGGATTCTTTAAAATCGTTTCCTCTTTCGACCAAAGAATTTATGTCTATATACATTTGGTAATCGCCGCTTTTTGCTTTTGCTTTATCCAATTGTTTTTTTGCTCTTTCCAAAAACTCGATATTTTCTTCAGGAGCAAGTCTTATTGCTTCTTCAAAATGTTCTATAGCCAGTTCCCAGGATTTTGTATAAACAGCGGCTTTGCCCTTTTCGTAGTTAGCTTTGGCAAGTTTTTCGTCTATTGCTTTAAGTTTATCTTTAACTGTAGTCATCAGCTGATCTTTTTCTTTTGATGATTCTTTAGCATTTTCTAATTCAGAAACAGCGCTTAAATATTCATTTCTGGCCAAGCCATATTCGCCGATTTCGTTTTTTTCATCACCGATTTCAATAATTTTCTGTACAGCTGTCAATGCATCTTTATTCATATAAACGCTCCTTAAATTGGTCAGTACGTTGTATTTACAGATTTTTTCATTCTTTTCAAGGCACTTTTTGTATCGTAAAAGTTCACACCCTGTCCGTCCGGTTCTCCGGCGTTTTCGTAGGCATTTGCAGCCTCTTCGTAGTCTTCTAATCGGTAATGTATGTATCCCGACAAAGAACTGGCGTCTTCATTACCCGGGTCTAATTTTAACATCTTATTTATTGCAATTGAAGCATTCTTAAAGTTTTCAGTTTGTACATTAACAAGAGCAATGTCCCACCAAAGTTGCGGCACTTGCGAATATTCACGAGTTAACCCCATAAAATCTTTAAGAGCACTTTCGTAATCACCATCTTTCATTTTTTTAGATGCAAGAATATAGCTTTCATCTTTTACCAACAGATTTTTATCTTTAATTTGACTAAAATTATCTTTTTGTAAAACAGTTTTTTTGTTTTCTACCGCTATTTTTCCGCCTGATTTTGAATATTCGGAGAGAGCTTTAACTTTTGAGGCATAGACAGAAGAAGGAAAAGCTTCATTAAAAGCTTTTGCCCAAGCTACTACCGCTTCGTGAACGCCTAATACGGCTCTTAATCTTATTGCTTCGTAGTAAGCTCTTTCTGCATAAGATGAATTCGGGTGTAAAGAAAGAAGTTTGTCGTAAATTTTGCAAGCTTCAACAAGCTCTCCAAAGTCGGAGGTGTTTTTTCCCAGTTCAAATAACAAAGCATCTGCACCCGGTTTTGTTTCGCCAATATTTTTGATTTTATCTTGCAACACCAGTATTTCGCTGACCAGCTCTTCCTTTCTGCTGTCTGAAACAGGCTCAAAAGCCAGGGCTTCTTGTAGTTGTTTGTTTGTGCTTATATTTGTTTGCGTAGGTTTTGTCTGTTTGTTTGTATCAGTCTTTATTTGTTTATTTTTGTTTACTTGAGTGTTTGTTTTTGTTTGTTTTTGTTGTTTTTGGTTTGTTTTTAGAACAACCGGTTTTGCAACAATTTTTGCTTTTTGTTGGGTATTTTTATTTTCGCCGGCAACCCCGATAAACACTCCGCTAAACCTTGAGTAAAATGTTTTAGCCAAAGAAGAATAAGACCCTGAAGGTGTCTCTTTCATCATTTTATTGTAGGTATGGGTAACTTTATCAGCATCGCCTAACGAAGCGTAAGCCTTCATGA
>Ga0265293_10003330_pt1 | contig 29989 bp, 19 predicted proteins | sample Munlanlewell138R_FD_192505 | JGI IMG/M metagenome (GOLD analysis project Ga0265293, IMG submission 192505) | Leachate microbial communities from a municipal landfill in Southern Ontario, Canada - Leachate well 138R | ecosystem: Engineered > Solid waste > Landfill > Unclassified | place: Canada... | reverse complement strand
TAGGCTTACTATATATATTCGACATTTTGGGGTGAAATCCTTTTTTTGCTTGTAAAAAAGTTAGTTATTTCAACGGTTAAAAATTATGCAATTTGCTCAGATAAGTACTTTAGCTTGTAAGCAAAAATTATAGGGGGTATTTACTGAAACTTTAAATTGATCAGTAAGTCTTATCAGAACTTAGAGAGAAGGACTATAATGTAGAAAGAATCTCAAAGTAGAGTAATAAATGGTTATGCTTATTGTTATGATATACTAATAATATCAAAGCAATTAAGACCAAGGAATTAAAGAGTCAAGGAACAATAGAGATATTTACTAAACTTGTTTGGAACAAATTAATTAGGCAATGGATGCAATTATCCCCCGGAGTAATCTCTGGGGGATTTTTATGTACATTAAATTATTTGATATTAATTACTCTCACTAATAAAACCGAAGTTGTTATCAATAGATTTCCATAATTGCTGTTGTTTCTTTTTTAACTGGATTGCTACATCAAGATCTGCTCCTGACATTGCAAGGCTAATACCCAATAAAAAGCTATAAGCTACATTACCGGTTATAACATTTGCCAACAAGATCATTAATGAAGTTATAATTCCTGGTAAGATTAAAACAATGAATAATTTGTCTTTATCTATGGGTACCATTGTTCTGGTATACGGGATATCAAGTCTTCTGTCTTTCGCAAATTTTAGATCAAAGGAGTTAATTCTGCAAATAACCTTATATCCTATAAAATGAGTTAATTCATGGACAATAAAGATAGTTATAAACATTAAGATTATAAGTAAATCCAGGTCGAAGCTGTATGATTGGATGATTAAGTAATTAATCAAAAATCCTAAAGCTGTACCTAATATATATAAAAACCAGCTCAAAACTATTCCCCTATTCTTGTTTAGAGAAATTATGTGCATTATTATCAACACCTTTCAATTTATGATAATAGGTTCAGTCAATGCATGCCCTACTAAAAATTATAGCATAAGAGCTACAGAGGTTTATATATAAAAGTTGTTAAAAGGTCTAAATTAGGCCTTTTTTATTTTTAGACAATATTGTACCAAGGTAAAAGCAGCTAAAGTTATTAATACTTATTTTAATGAATATACTATTACACCGAGATAAACATTGGTAAAGTTATTAGTCTTTATATCTATGAATATACTAATAAAAAGAATATGTGAAATTATTACATGATTAAGATATCTAAATATTTTTTACAAGTGTTGAGTCGAACTAATCACTTTAAAATAACGAGCTGGATTAATCAACCAGACATGGCCGTTAGAGGGTTACAGACTTGTCATGTACATATTGATTAGCACGGCAAGTATAAATTCTCTGACTGTTGCATTATAATGCAACGCCTGTCCTGTGCTTAAAAAGCGAGGGGAGTATGGAAGTGCTGAAATGCCACTTGGTAATAGCAGACCAGAGCAAGTAGAGATATTATATCTCTGAACCATACGCAATTTTTGATTGCTGTGAAAGACGGAGCGACGCCTCACAGGAAACTGTGGTTTCTTTTCACATCCTTGCAACAATAGTTCATATATTTTTTTGGATTTTGTTGCAGGGGGGTATAAATCTGGCAGCTCATCCTTCATGAAACTATTGGCAAAGAAAAAAGAAAATATAGTAAACAACAAATTTAATCATCAATCAGCTTAGTATATTTAATACAACATTGGTGCTCATATTAATTAATAGATTACCATTATTACCAAATGATTTACATCCAGTATTAATAATTTCTACTCTACTATGTAAAACTTACTTTGCACTATTTCAAGTGCACAACTCAAATTACAAATTAGAACCACTTATTAGTGAAAAACAAACTGCTATTAACTATCTAACTAACAAATTTATCTATGATTTTCGATTATACTTAGCTTTAATTAGTACTACTATTAATATTATTGAATACTTATGTTCATTAATGCATATAATAATCAAAAGGAAAGGATTCCTTTTGAAACATTCAAAGGTACTGGTAACAGTAAAACTAAAATAGGGGGATGAAAATCTATGCAAAAAAATAACAGGCATGTATCTTTAGAATTTGGATCAAGACTTAGAGAGCTTAGGAAAAAAAAGGGTCTTAGTATAGCTGAAATGGCAAAGTTAAGTAAAATAAGTCCATCATATCTCTCAAGACTTGAGTCATCCAACAGATTAGCTCCAGGGTTTGAGATTACAGAAAAGATCAGCAAGGCTTTACAAGTAGATGTAAGGGAATTATTAGGACCAAGAAAAGTACTACAGAGAAATTTGGATGGAGCTATTTTGGGTAAGAATAGCAAGCCATCAAGGGTTTATAATAAGAAAAGAAAGATTATAGACAAATCTGATAGGGAGTTTGAAGATTCAATTAGAGCTACCAGTAAGAACATCGAACGTAATTTGAGTTTGTTCATGGGCTTTTATTCACCAAAGATCAGGGAAGTAATATCTATGGAGGGATATTTAGAATTTGAAAAGAAGTTGGATAAGAGGAGAGTCGACATATATGTTGAAGGAGATAATAATGATACCTTTATCGAAGTCCAGATAAAAGACTCAGATAAATCTCATCTTAAACAAATCAAGAGTATAATCAGTGATAATACTATAATTGATGGGAGCAGAATAGTTTGGTTAGCTACTGGTTTCAAAACAGAGCATTTAAGTGAGGTTGAAACAGCTGTATCTAATTCTAAGAATAAGTTAGATTTTTATGCCTTTGAAATTAGTGGTGACATGATTAATAAACTTGAAGATTACGCAGAAGTTGATGAGTTTTCTATAATTGATAAACTTGGAGATTTGACTAAGTATGACGATACAAAGTTGATAACCCATATATCAAACTATGATCCACATGGATGCCAAGTTAAGCAGAGGATTAGAAAAATAAGCAAAGATGAAGAGTTGGTTAGATACTATATTAAAGAAATTCGAGATCAAATACCAAACTGGAGCAATGCGTATAATTCAAAAGTATTATGCGGAAGGAAGATATTCTTTGGTGCAGGAGCTGGGGATTTGACCTTTAAATTTGGATTTGACCGTTATGAAATGCTGGCAGTTGAATTAGGATTTGCACATGCTCAATTTGAATTATTTGATGCTTTGTATGATTTTCAAATCACACTAAGTGAAAGGATGAATCCAAAACCAGAGTTTAGTTACAAAAACCATAAGATTCACTATACTGTTCCTTATAATGAGGAGAATAAGGAAGAAATTCTGAAGTCACAGGTTAGTGTCCTTAAGTATTTTCTTTTCTTCTTTGATCCATTAATAAGAAATCGAGATAGAATAATTTCTACAAAGGTAAATAGTGAACGGCGAGAGGTTATAGAGACATTATTAGATAGCAATAAATAAGCAAGCTATAGTAGTAAAAGAGCATGTAATGCATTCAAAGCGTTACATGCTTTTTAGTGAATAAATACTTAGGGTAACCCTTTTATATCATAAATACTATATATTCTGACAATTACTTGATGAAGACATCTAATAAATGTACAATAGTAATTAATAGAACAAGGGATAAATTTAACAAAAGGGGGGGAAATCTATGCAATTAATCGATACTACGGAGGCTAAAAAAATCGAACTGAAAGGTAATGTAGCAGAGTTTCGTCAAGCCCTGGAGGAAGAAATTGAGGAAATAAAGAAAAGTGGACAATCTTCAATATCTTTAAATGGAGGTCGACAGATTGAAAGCAACGGATCAGATTTATGGTATCGTTTCAAAGTAGAATATTTACCTTCAATTCCTGCGGACACTCCATGTAAACTCTTGATTGGTAATGAACAATTTGATGTTACTGTTATAAGCCTTGATGAAGAATCTATTATCATATCTACAAAAGAATCTCTCCCTGAGTCTATAGAGAAAGCTCGTCTCGAAAATGGTTCAACTGTTTTGATGGAGCGTTTAATAACATGCATTGAAGAGGACTCAAATAGAGTAAATACTTTTGGAAATTTTATGTTGCCTTCAGGGGATGAAGTATATTTAGCAAAAAAAGTTTATTCATATGATGATTTAGAATTGAGTGAAAAAAATACTGAAAGTCAGAATAATGCAATTAAAGCTGCGTTAACAAATGATATTACTTATATTTGGGGGCCACCTGGTACAGGAAAAACAACTGTAATAGGAGAAATTATTGATAAGTTATACAAATATAATCGTTCTGTATTGGTCGTTTCTCATACTAATACTGCTGTTGATGGTGCAATAGAAAAAATAGATAAAATATATTCTAAAAACAATCAAGATAGTAATGAAAATTATCCTATTTTACGTATTGGTATTCCTACGAGACCACTTTCAAAAAATGTTTTACTGGACTCCCATATTGAGGTTTTAGGTAAAGAATTATTTGATCAAAAGAAAACTCTTGAAGAAAAACAAAAAGACATAAAAGATCGACTAATCGAAATTACTACCTTGATTCAAAAAGATAATTGGATTAAAGAAAGTAAGTTGGATGAAATTAGTCAGACTATAAAAAGAATCTCTGATTATGAAAATGAAATTGAAAGAATACAGAACGAAATGGATATTATAAGCCAATCTATACAGCAAGAAAAAGATGCTAACCCTGAATATAGTCAATATCTTAGTTTGTGTAAAAAAATTAATAAAAAACAGAAAGAATTCGATTCTATTTCTAATCTAATTTACGAAACTGAAAACATGATAGACAAAATAAACACAGATATTCAGAATTCGATTGAAGAAATTGAAAAGCATAGGAAGCATGCAGAACTAATAGAAGAAGAATCCAATTATCCACATATAGATCATCTCCAAAATCAACTATCAGAAACGAGAAATAAAATATCTGATTTAAACGCAGAAATTGAGAGCTTAAAATTAAAGAAGATTAATGCACATCAAGTTATATTGGATTATGAAAAGAAAAACTCTTTAGTTAAGATGTTTTCAGACAAAACTATAGTTATTAATGCTAAATCTATGTTAAGTGATATCAGCAATCATCTACCTCAAGCTGAAGATAAGTTAAAGAACAAATATAATTTAGAGCAAGAATACAAACATGAGCTTGAAAAGCTTAACTTCATACGTAAGCAAATCAGTATTGTAGTACCATCAAGGACACAAACATATTGGAAAACTCATTTAGAACAATTACAAAAAAAATTAAGTAATACTTTTAATTTACTATCCAATTTTACTAATCAAAGTGATGAGTTACTTGAAGAACTTGAAGAACTTAAGATGTCTACGAATGAGGCCAAGGTGCATAATGATATTATACTAAACCTAAGTAGAGAACTTAACCGTATACAAAAAAGTATTGCAGATATCAATTTTAAAAAGTCTTCTGAACATAACAAGTATATCAAGGCTATAGAAGGAGAATGGAATCTATGCAATCAATTTTTACATATAGATACTAAAGGAACAAATCAGATAATATTTGAGGAATTGGATAAGTTGCTGAATATAACAAAAAGTGAAATAGAACACATTGATATGATTGAAATTAATAAAGAAAAGAGGGAGAAAGAGAAAGGCTTGGAAGAAGTATCCAAACAAATAAGCGATGTCATACTTAAGATACAGGAACTCGAAAAACAAGTTGTTATGAGTGCTAAAATTGTTGGTGCTACTCTTACAAAATCCTATTTGAGCAAGGCTCTTAGGGAGAGAACCTTTAATACAATTATACTTGATGAGGCATCTATGGCTTCAATTCCTGCACTTTGGTGTGTGAGTTATCTTGTAGAAAAGAGCATTATAATAGTAGGAGACTTCCTTCAACTCCCTCCAATTGTAATATCAGAAAAACCAACAGCAAGAAAATGGCTGGGGAAGGACATCTTTTATCATAGTGGAATGCAGGAGAGAGCTAAGGATCAAAATGGATGCCCGAATAATTTCGTTATGCTTAATGATCAATTTCGGATGGAGTCTGATATAGCAGAAATAGCGAACATGTATTATGGTTCTTATGGTGGACTTAAGTCTCATGATAATACTAAAGGTAGAAAAAATGAGCGAAATGCTTTTTATGAATGGTTTTCTGGAGAGAAAACTAATCAAAATATTCACTTGATTGATACTGAGAGCCTACATGCATGGGTTACAGGAGTCCCACAAGGGAAAAAACATAGTCGATTAAACTGCTTTAGTGCTGCCGTAGATGTTGACCTTGCTTTTAAGTTCTTAGAGAAAAAATTTGAATCACTTGATCCAAAAACAGCAAAGCCTGTACAAGAATCAAATGTCCTGATTGTTGCGCCATATAAGCCACATATTTTACATATCAATAAGCTTATTGAAATGGAGTACAAAAATAGAGGATTTGAAGAGAACCTAAATTTTATCAGAGCTGGTACTATTCATAGTTTACAAGGAAGTGAGGCAGACATTGTTATTTTTGACCTTGTAATAGACAACCCGCATTGGAAGGCTAATCTATTCATGACTGATACGGAGATCAATGATAATTTGAGGAAAATGTTCAATGTAGCTATTGCCAGATCAAAATTCAAACTATATATTGTAGGTAATTTTTCTTATTGTCAAAAAAAAGCGAAAAATAACGCCTTGGGAGAATTGTTGGATAAATTAATCAATAAAGAAAAGCTTATTAAAGAGGATGCAAAAAAACTTCTTCCAGAAATTACTTTCAATCGACAAGAAAATTTTGCTATAGATGAAATAATCTTAGGAAAGAATATTGTTTGTCGTGAAAACAGTTTTAATGACTACTTTATGAAAGATATAAGTTCATTTGAAGAACGTCTAATTGTCTATTCACCATTTATTACAGAAAGTCGCTTGAGTAAATTATTGCCATCTTTTGTTGATGCAATTTCTGAAGAGAAAAAAATAGTTGTTGTTACAAAAACACTATCAGAACGTAGAAAAAGTGAGTTGTCACAATATAAAAATTGTGAGAAGCAACTTCTTGATATTGGAGTCAGTATTATTCATAAAAAAGGCATGCATGAAAAGCTTATTTTTGTGGATAGTAAGGCTATTTGGATAGGGTCACTAAATGCACTGAGTTTTACTGGAACAACTGGAGAAGTAATGCAAAGGTATGAAAATGAATATCTAACTGCAGAATATGAAAAACTATTTGATATTGAGCATATACATAGTACAATTTTAAAACCTTATGAACAAAAATGCCCATTTTGCAAGGGAGAATTGATGATCGGAGAAAGTCCCAAGGGTGGAATCTATTGGAAGTGTAATGATTGTGATTATTCAAGAAATACTAAACAACAGTATCCAGTTGGCGATATTTTGAACTGCCATAAGTGTGGTGCACCATATGTCTTTGACATCAAGAAGGATCCTAAATGGGTCTGCTCAAAAAATCCTAAGCATTTCCAACCGATTAGAGAAAGGGATTTAAAGCTGGAGAAAATGGTTGCATTGATTCCTCCCAAAGAACAAGCTAAAGTAGATAAATTTTTCTTGCAGAAGCAAAAGACTAATAAACCTAAGAAGCAAAACAAATTACCTAAAAGTCACGATAAGGGAAAGAGCAAAAATGATTTAATTAAATCTGGACAAATTGGAATTTTTGATATTTGATTTGATAAAGTAATTCAGAAGGATATGTTTACATCTCCAACTGTACGATTACAACAATTAATTTAAATATACAATTGATTTAGATAACAAATATCAATTAAGAGTCGAATGATTAAGTTAGAGTGTAAATAGATAATTTAAGGGAATAAACTTCATTAAATATGCATATCATATAGCAAAAGAAAAAGGAGATCAATAGATCACTTTAGGAGGGGGCTATATGAAAATGTCACTAAAAAGAGGAGAGATTGTACTTGTTGATTTAGGAGATACTAAAGGTAGTGAGGTTCGTAAAATAAGACCTTGTATTATTGCACAAAACGATGTGGGTAATAAGTTTTCACCAACTACTATTGTAATTCCAATAACAAACAGGACAAATAGAGGACAACCTACTCAAATTCAATTATATGAAAATATGTTAAAGAATAGCACTAAACAAATTAAGGGAATGGTTTTGACAGAGCAAATTAGAACAATTGATAATTCAAGAATATTATCAAGAATTGGTATGTTGTCAGAGGAGAGTATGGCACAGATCGATAGTGCAATACTTATTGCTTTGGGTATAAAAATAGCAGGTTAAAAGGAAAGAAGACATAATCATAGTTAAATATGATCATGTCTTTTTACTTTTAGGTAAGTATGGTATTATGTATATAAAAATATGACTATAATCATATAAAGTAAATAAAGTTGACAAAAGTACATAAAAATGGTATAATATGTGTATAGTCACAGAGTTTTGGAGGATAGAGTTATGTTTGGTAATCTTGTATACAATAAAAGGAAGATTCTTGGAATTTCTTTGAATGAAGTATCAGAGATGGTAAATGATAGATTTGAAGGAAAAGTTAGCGTTACTCAATCATATTTATCTAAATTGGAAAAGGGTGGCTACGATAGTCCATCTATTACAAATGTATTGGCTCTTACAAGAGTACTTGGATTAGATTTAAGAGAAGTTTTAAGGAATTTTGGTTTTTATGATATGGTAAATGATAGCGATGCATCATGGGGAAATGATCTGATTTCATCAATAAGGAGAATGGATATAAGAGCACCGATATTTAATTACTATACAAATAGTAAGGATAATCTTATCAGCTTAGATCAGAATGAAAAAAAATTAATTATTGAAATTCTTGAAGGGCTATATTCATATGGTGCTTGTAGTGAGGATGATAGTTATCTATTATTGGCAAACATAATAAAAACTGCGGGTCAGTTTAGAGATTCCAGGATTAGGAAATCAAAGGATTTTAAACCAAATTTGGATAACAGTAGTTTTTTTAGTATAAACGTTGTTGGCTACAAAGTTATATTTCCAGATTATGTTCTTGCAAAGATTAATGCTGAAGATATGAACATAAGCCAAGAGGAAATAATTGACATAGTAATAGACCATAAGAAGCTGTTTTATGAATTGCAACCTGAGTTTGGATTCACAAATGAGGATAAAGATGTATTAGTAAGCTTTATTATTAGTGATAAAGAGTTGTTTGTATCAGATGTTATTAGGATCTTCTAATTAGTGCAACATAATGGTAATTATGTTGTAGTGATACTGATATTTATTGATTTTTTCTATCAAAACCATATGTGAATGCAACATAACTTATTATTCTTATTAAAATTTGAGTGCAACATAATTACTGGGAGGGTGAGGTATGGATCTAATAAATAGCTTCAAGAATTATCTTGAGCAAGAGGATAAAAGTATTCATACTATCAACAACTACTCCTTGGATGTAAAAGTATATATTAAGTGGCATTATGATACCTTTGGTATTGAATTCATTAGATTACTGAGGCCTAATATCTTAGAATATAAATCATATCTATCAACTGTTAAGAAGCTCAATGGGAAGACAATAAACAGGAAGCTGAGTTCACTAATTAATTTCAATAGATATTTAGTGATAAATGGCAATCAAGATGATTATGTGGTTTTTAAGAATGATTACATTAAGGTTCAGAGTGAATTTGCTAATCCATGCAATATTGTTAAGAGTGATGTAGAAAGTTTAAGACAAAAAATCCTATTAAATAATGATCTTAGATTGTATTGCGTAGTTACTATTATGGCCTATTGTGGTCTAAGAATTCAGGAGACATTAGATATCAAGCTAAAGGATATTAACTTAGATTCAAAAGAGTTGATTATTAGAAAGGGCAAGGGAAATAAACAAAGAGTAGTGATAATAAATAATAAGATTGTTGGAGCTATAAGGAGTTATTTAAAAGTAAGGGATGGAGAAGGAGAGTATTTATTTATTTCCAGAGCAAGATCAAAGCTTGATAGAACAGTTGTTAATAAGCAATTGAATAAGTATGGCAGTATTACTCCTCACATGTTAAGACATTTTTATTGTACAAATGCAATGGAGAATGGCTTTCAAATTCACGAAATTGCAAATCAGGCAGGTCACTCTAATATTACAACCACCTTAATTTACACAAATCCAAGCAAGTCAGAGTTAAGAAGAAAAGTGGAATTATTATAAAAGTCATTATTGGATCAACAATTTTTATCGATTGGAGGTTTTCATTATGACTTTTTTATTTTGTGAGGTGAACAATGTCTAAACGAAATTTAGATTGGACTCAAAATAAGTTGGAGAGATTTTTAAAAGAAGGTAGAGGTCAGGGAGTGGGAAAAGAGTATAAACCTTGGCTTACAATTCAGGATATTCCAAGTAGAGGTAGAGCATCAAGGCTATATTCTTCTAAGACCGATAGGCTTCATCATCTATTTACAGATATGGAAACAAATCTTTTCTATTTATTCAACTGGGAGGATACTGTTATTGATATTAGAGAACATTATCCTTTATTGGATATGCTGGATACTGTAGAAAACACAAATGATATTGAGCTTCACAAATTAGTAGATAAAAAGACTAAAACCCCATATATAGTTACTACTTCTTTTCTCCTTACTCTTAAAGCAAATGGTAAGAAAGAGATTCTTGCATTGAGTGTAAAGTCCACAACTGAGCTTGATAAAAAGTATCAGCTTAAGTTATTAGAGATCCAAAGAAGATATTGGGAGGCAAAAGGCATAAAGTGGTTTATTGTTACTCAGAAAGATATTCCAACAGTTAAGTCAAAAAATATTGAATGGTTATACACAGCAACAGATGGGAATAGAGGATTATCGGATGAAGAAATTGAATATTTATCTGCCATCTTACAAACAAGACTTAAGGAAAGCAATAAATCAGTTAGAAAGATTGCATCAGACTTTGACAATGAATTCTATTTGGATTCAGGAACTGGAGTGTACTTGTTTAAGTATTTGGTAGCAAAAAAAACAATCAAAGTTGATATAGATAAAAAAATTGATATAAACACAGCTGCACATAAAGTAATAATGGGATTTAAGGAGGAGAAATATTATGACATATCCTCAGGTAATGGTTAACAATTTATACGAATATGAGTCTGGAATAATTAGAATAGTATTGATAGACACTAATTATGAGACAGCTTATGCATTAGACATACATTCCCCAACCGCTAAGTTCAAACCCATCCAACTGGATAATTTGATTCAGGAAATCAATACTGGAGTAGCAAAACAAGTTATCACTGATCCATGGTTAACAATGAGATATGATTTGGACCTTTCTTTAAGTGATATTACCAAAAGAGATGCAGCTTGGGAAGTTGTGAAATATATCATTGATGAATATGGAGAGTCATTTATAAAGGATAAGAGAGTTAGAAATAATGCTATAAATGATGCGAGTCATAAGTATGCTTTAAGCAGAAAAACAGTTATTAGATATCTTGTTAGGTTCTACCAAAGAGGAATGATTAAGAATAGCTTGTTGCCTGATTATAGTAACTGTGGCAAGAAAGAAAGTACTAATGTTAAAACAGGTGTAAAGCTTGGGAGACCAAGAAGTGATGGGAAAAATATTGGTATAAAAATAGATGAGAGTATAGTTAAAATATTTCAGAAATCATTAAATCAGTTTTATTATAATTCTAACCAATTATCTTTAACAAACGCATATGAAATGATGATAAGGAAGTATTTTACAGATGAACAGTTTGATGAAGTTGGAGTAAAGAAATATGTAATAAAAGAAGAGATTCCAACTATGAATCAGTTTAGGTATTGGTTTAACAAGGAATATAACATAAAAAAAGCAGTTACAACGAGAAAAGGCTCAAAAAACTACTACCTCAAAAATAGGCCAATACTTGGGAACTCAACAGTAGAAGCAATTGGACCTGGAAGTATCTATCAAATAGATGCTACTATTGCTGATGTGTATTTGGTATCTCGTTATAATAGAGATCATATTATTGGAAGGCCAGTAGTATATTTAATAGCGAATGTCTTCTCTCGTTGCATAGTAGGCTTAAACGTAGGGCTTGAAGGACCATCATATATAGGGGCTTTAACAGCACTATCAAACACAGCTTCCGATAAAGTCAAATATTGTGGTGAATATGATATTCATATTGAAAAAGAAGAATGGCCAATCAACTATATTCCTGATTCAATAATCGCAGATCGTGGTGAGTTGGAGGGGTTTAATATTGAGAATGCAATTGAATCATTAAATATACGGGTAAATCTGACAAGTTCCTATAGGGCAGACTTAAAATCTATCGTCGAGAGAAATTTTAAGACTATGAATGGTTATGTTAAACCTTTTGTACCAGGAGCTATAAAGGAGGACTTCAGAAAACGTGGAGGTAAAGACTACAGATTAGATGCAAAATTAAACATATTGCAGTTCACTCAGATTATTATTAGATCCGTATTATATCACAACAATCATCATATACTAAAATCGTATAAAAGAGATGAGGCAATGATTGAAGATGAGGTGTTGGCTATACCAAATGAAATATGGAAATGGGGTATAAAAAACAAAGCAGGAAAGCTTAGGGAAGTTGATGAAGATTTGGTTAAGTTTTATCTGTTGCCAAATGATCATGCAAGAATTACAGAAAAAGGGATACACTTTAAAGGCATGTATTATGGGAGTGATTTAGCACTAAAGGAGAGGTGGTTTGAAACTGCAAGAAATAGAGGGAGCTGGAAGGTTAAAGTATCTTTTGATCCAAGGAATATGAACTATATTTACATTAGTAGTAAAAATGGATTTGAGAAGTGCTTCCTTTTAGGTCATGAGGATAGATACAAAAACAAGACTCTTGAAGAAATAGAATACCTTCTAAAATATGAGAAAATGATTATTGAGGCCCACAAAATAGATGAATTACAATCTAAAATCAATTTAATTACAGACATAGATCAGGTTGTTAAAAATGCAGGCAAAAATAAAACATATCATGAAAACGAAAAGCTTAGTGATAATAAGAAACTCAAAAATATTCGAGATAATAGAGCGAGAGAAAAAATGCTTATGAGATCTGAAGACTATATTGAGTTAAGTAAAACTCCAATGAAAGAAGGAAAAGTATTGAACTTACCAAAGGATATTGAAAAGGACTATGATCCTGATAACGAGATGATAATGAAAATACAAAAGGAGAAGCTAAAGAATGAATGAGGATAATAAATTATTGAACAATGATTCAAGGGAGGAGCAAGCTATCTATAGGGATCAGATTATAAGTGAATATAGGAATAACCCGCTTATAGAAGCTCTCCCAGATATATTATCCAAAGAAGAAGTAGTAAAGAAACTATTATACTATCCAGAATTTAATCATTGGGAAAGAACTCTTGAGCCTCATCTAAGACTTCATACCATTCAAAGATTATTTAGCTACTTTCAACCTCTAAATATTCACATAGATCTGGAAAGAAGAATATCAAGAATGATTAGACAAGGTTATATTCATAGAAATCCATTGGACAGAGAATTTGTTCAATTATATGGAGAAGGTCATGAAGCCATAATAAACAAAGATTATAGCTTGATGACATCTAACGCAAGTACCAGTGCTAACTCAATGATGTTAATTGGAATCTCTGGGACTGGAAAAACTCAATCTCTAAATCGAATATTATCTTTATATCCTCAAGTAATTGTACATTCAAAGTATAAAACTAACCTTATGAGCCAATATCAAGTTACATGGTTAAAAATAGATATACCTTATGACGGATCAGTAAAAGGATTTTGCGTTCAAGTATTGGTTGAAATAGATAACTTACTTGGAACAAATTACTATAGTAAGCTAAACAAAGGGAATGCATCAGCTAACACTATGCTACCAATAATTTGTCAAATCGCAAGGAGATGCGGAATCGGCTTAATAATCGTAGACGAAGTGCAGCACCTCTCTTTAGCAAAAAGTGGAGGTGCAGAAAAAATGTTAAACTTCTTTGTAACCTTAATTAATATTATAAATATTCCTGTTGTCATGGTTGGAACAAATAAAGCAATGGATGTACTATCAAAACAACTTCGCTTCTCAAGAAGGCAAGTAGGACAAGGAGACATATACTTTGATAGAATCAAAGATTCAAGTAATGCCTCCTGGAATTTATTTGCAGATCCATTATTTGATTATCAATGGACAAATAGAGAAATCGATAACAGAAAAGAGATTAAGGATGCCTTATATGAAGAAAGTCAAGGAATCTTTGATTTGGCAATTAAGCTGTATGCAATGTCACAAGTAAGAGCCATCTCAACGGGCAAAGAGGAATTAAGTGTAGAAATAATTAGAAAGACAGCTGATGAGAGTTTCAAAATAATCAAACCAATTTTAGATGCAATCAAATCTGGAAATCAGTCAAAACTACTGATATATGATGATTTAAAGCCAATAGAATTCAATGACTATTTGATTGAGCATCAAAGCACAATCAATATTAACTCAAGAATAAAGGAGATTCAGGATGAGATAAAGAAAACAACTTCAAACAAATCAGTTATTAGTGAAGAAGTATTATTAAAACTAATAAGTCTGGGATATGATCACATAAAATCAAGGAAATTGATTGAAGAAGCATTAAGAACACAGAATGATATAGATAGTGAAAAAGAATTAATCAAGGCTGTGTTTAGAATAATGGATGAGAAAGATACCATAGAAGATAGGACGAAGATTAAACATCCTAAGGACAAAGTTACACTTAAAAATAACGATATTCGAAGTATTGTACAAGAGGGTATGAAAGATGAATTATCATCGTACAATTCTTTGAAAAGAGCAGGTCTTATATGGACAATACAATGATTAATGATTAATAATGAAAGGAAGTAAATATGGGGATGTATTTTTTTCCTACACCATATCCGGATGAATTATTATATAGTGTTTTAGCCAGGTACTGCATTCAAAGCGGAAATAATAACTATATCAATAATTTTGATGACATATTTGGTAGTAGAAATGTTATAGCTTCAGTAGAATTTCAGGGTAGGTTAGATCTTCTTATGTTAAATATGCCTAAGTACTCAGAATATACTATTGAAAGATTTATATTTCAGCATACACTGTTTCCTTATTATCTTTCATTTTCCCCTGAAGAAAAAGCAAGGGAAGTTATTGAGCTTATGTCAAATAAGGGTACCTCAAAAATTTATAATAAAACTGGCATAGTTTCTCATAGTATAAAAACTAATTTATTCTTGAGGTTTTGCCCGAAATGCAATGAAGAAGATTTCTTGAAGTATGGGGAGAATTATTGGCACCGACTTCATCAAATTCCTGGAGTGTTAATGTGCCCAATTCATAAGGTGACAATACAAGACAGTATTGTACATGCAAGAGGAGCTAATAGACAGTCATTCATTGGGAGTAACTCAACAAATTGTATTAACAATAATAGAGCTGATGTGTATTCAAAAGAAATAGTAGAGAGGTTAGTAGAAATTTCAAGAGAAGTAGAGTTGTTATTAACAAAAGAGTATGAATTTCAAAATGTAGATGTGATTAAGTATCGTTACATGGATAGATTAATAGAAAAAAAGATAGCTTGTCAAAATACTATGGTACATCATAAAAAACTGCGGAAGCTATTGATTGATTACTGGGGAGCTGAAGTCCTAAACCTTGTTCAAAGTGAGATTTATTTGGATAAAAATTGTAGCTGGTTAGAAAAGCTGGTTATAGAGAGTAAAACTATGTTTCAGCCCATGCGTAATATCCTATTATATAAGGCTTTAGGTATGGATGCTGATACTTTATTAAATTCAAAAATAGATGCAGCTACTGTAATACCTCATAAGATATTATGGGAAGAAAAATTAAAGAAATTGTGCAAAGAAGAGTTAAGCCTAAGGGAAATTGCCATTAAGCTTGATTCTACATCTATAACGATAAAGAAATACATTGAGAAAAATGGGATAGAAAACTTTTGGATAAATAATGGCGGGGGAAAATACATTAACAAACCATACCTCAAAACACCAGAATATATCAGTAAAAGAGATGAATCAAGAGATAAATGGTCAAAAATCATTGAAGAAAACCCTAATAAAAGCAAAACATATATGATGAAAAAAGACCAAGGTTTACATAGTTGGTTAATCAGATATGATAACGAATGGTTACAAAATAACTCTCCTAAGAGGGTAGAAGTGGAAAAGCATGATCAGTGGAAAGAAAGAGATATTGAGTTGCTGCCTATAGTAGTTGATATAGTTGAAAAAATGAAGGAAGGCAAACCACAGAGAATAAGATGGCATTCTATTGGAGGTAAAATGGGGATCAATGGCTCACTCCTAAATCGGAAAAACAAAATGCCATTAGTCAAAGCATATATAGAATCAGTGGAGGAAACATTAGAGGAGTTTCAAATTAGAAAGATTAAATGGGCAATTAGAGAATTGGAGAATAATAATGAGAGTATCACAAAGTGGAAGCTAATAGAAAAATCAGGTGTTAACTATAAATATATTAGAAACATAAAAAGTGAAGTCAGAGCAGTCTTAAGAGATTGCGGTTACAATGAAGATTTATTGGATTAAACATAATTTGAGAGACAGGAATATAGGGTAGTTTAGTCAAAGATTTGTAGGGAAGCTCACAAATTCAAAGTGTTATTAGTAAGGATTTTTAAGGTATTCATGTCACGGTCAAATACATCCTTTGTGACATAAATTACGCTGGAAACCCTTGGAAATAGTGGGGTTATGATTTGGAGGTAGAGGAGTCGTTTAGGGGGTGTTCAGGCTATATGAATATACTAACACCAAGTTTTTTAATGTGAATAAGTGTACCCCAAAATAGTCTTTAGCATGAGTAGGTTTTATGAGAGTAGGAATGTTACAACTGGAATGAATAGTATTTTAATAATCTGAAGGATCTATATATTCAAATCTTATTAGTAAAGTAATGGGATATGAAATTTTAACATATTATATGATGCTACAAATACAAAATTAGAGTATTAGAATGGAGGAGATTAGAATTAAGAAGACAATAGTTTTCAAAAGTGATAAGGGAGTATGTTTTGAAAGAACAGATTACAAGAAGAGAAGTAGAGTAGCAGTTAGAAATGGTGATTTTTTTATTCAAGAGTACAGATTTAATAATACTCATGAGATCAATTTTGATAGTCCATATGTTAGTTGGGAGAATCTGAATTGCTGTAATGGATGGCACTACAATGAACAGTATCTTATGTCAGCGGTTCAAGAGAACAAAAAGATATGTGCCGGAATTCAGTTTAAAAGTGCTGAAGAAATGAGCACTTATATTGATGGAATAGACATAGAGAAATATGATTACATTGATAGATCTTGGGATAATGGACCATACAGATTCCACTTATTAGATTTGGTACGAAAAGGTAGCTTGAGTGATTATTATAAAAAGGAAGATATAATTAAATTTTATGAATTGTTAGGCTTAAGTTGGGAGTATGTAGATTTGGATAGATTCAATGAGCTTTTTAATGCAGACTTATTTGATTTGATAAATGGCAGTAAAAACTATGAGTATGGTTCAATACATAAGACATTAGCTGAATATATAATAACCGGACTACTATTGGGTTACCCGTTAGAGAGCACAGTGGGGATTATTTTTCAGTAGGATAAGATCATATTAATAGTAAAGCGTTCAAAGTTAAACATTTATATGGATTATCGATTGAATGCTTTACTGTGAAATGGTACAATCAATTATATAGGATATAGAAAATAATGTAAATTAAGATAAACTATATAAATCATAGTAAACTATTACTAAGAACAAGGAGGAAAGAATGGCGAAATTAACAATAAGTTTAGAAGATAAAGAACTGGATGAGATAAAAAGAAGAGCAGCAGCTGAGTACAAGACGGTTAATGACTATGTTGTCGATTCCATATTCTCAAGCAAGAGTGTAGGAACAGAACATTTACTATTAAAGGAGGTCATTTCAAAGGCATTAAGCATAGCACCAGGAACAGAATTCTCATTACCTGGTTTGTATGCTCTTGGTGATTGGGAAAAAATCAATATAACACGAAGAAAAATAGTAGGAAGAAATTTCCGGAAGTTGGTTAAGGAACAAGAATCAGGCTTATCAAAAGAAATCCGATATATAGGTAAAAAGTCCAATATTGCCACATATCTTAGGCTATAAATTGAGTTAGTTGGTTTGGATTCTATATTGTGGACGTTTGTGTTTGAACAGTTGCTCTAAGTCTTAGCAGGGAGGTGTATTGATGAGTAAGCTTTTACCGATTGCTGAACTAATTAAGGGATTATTAGAGAAAGAATTTGATGAACAAGCTGGATACACTTTAGAATGTAAAAAAGACTGGTTAAGAAACATACCAGTTGATGATATATATAGTGAGTTTTGGGTTGAAATATCTGATGTTTACAAATCATTAATTGATAACAAATGGAGCTTAGATGAAATAATAGACAACAAATCTAATAGTCTACAATATAGGAAAGCAAAGATGGATATATGGTTTGATCATCCATATAATTTTATATGCGAGTTTGATGAGAAACAGCATTTCAATCAATATAGACTTGTTACCTTAGAGGAAGGGTATGATAACTTAGAAATTGCTTTTGATTATAATCAATACATCGACTTGTGCAAAAATAGTAAATCTAAACCTGGGACAAGCGGATTTGACAAATTAAAGAGTAAAGACATATTGTTCCCAGAGATGTTGATAGGCGAAAAACAAGATAATAGAACGAGACAAAGAGCTTTTCGAGATTACCTTAAAGATATTGTGCCTGTAAGATTAGGAAATAATCCAACTGTCAGAATAAGCTATATGATTACTAATGGTAGGATCAATGATTTCACAAAAGAAGATTTAGAAAATGTTAGGAGATACTTATATAGTATTAATTTCTTTAGCAAGATTAGACTATAATAAACGGAAAGGATATAAAAGAATGAGGACAGTATTTTTCAACATTTCTTATATGAATCTTTACAAGGGCAAGGAACATGAATCAATGGGTGGAGACTTCCGATATGTTAAAGAGAAGGGAGATGGAGGAGAGAAGCATAACTTTGCTCCAATCACAGTAGATGGTAAAGAAGTTTGTTATGGTTTTGTTGAACCGGGATTCACTAAAGGTGGTTTTGAAAAGGGTAGACAAAGACAAATAAATATTCAAAAGATTAACGATGCAGGTAATCCAGGAGATGAGTTAGATGATGTATTGGTAGTTTGGTGTGCAAATTCACCTGAAATGAAGCATGCGGTGATAGTAGGATGGTATAAAAATGCTACGGTCTACAGAAGAGTAAATGCATTACCTTATAATGCAGAAACCGATAGAGGGTTGCCTGAATTTGGATACCTTTACAATGTAGTTGCAGACAAAAATGATTGCACTTTATTACCTATTGAGGAAAGAAATAAAGAAAAGTGGAGAGCTCACAGAAAGAGGGGAAATCCAGAAGGTTTTGGATTCGGGCAAAGTAATATGTGGTATGCAAGAGAAGAGAGTGCACAAGAGTATGTAGATGAAATAATCAAACAAATTGAAGAGTATGGTGGAGATAATTGGATTTAATCCAGATAAGTCGGATGATTTTAAGATATTTAGATTGATCGGAGCAGTTTACACACTGAAATAGCTCTACCTTCCGGGTTTAGTTGTTTTGTTAGCAACAAATTGCTTATAAGAAGGAGGTATAGTATGCAAATCTGTCTATTAGAAGGAAAACAAATTTATGCTTTTGACATTCTTGGCAAGAATGATACGGTGATTTTTGAACGTGAAAAAGAATATAGACGTGCCTCTAAAAAGTATCTGCTAAAATGTTGTGGTTGTTTTGGTACAGTGATTTTCAAATTTAAAGATCTTGAAAAACGAATACCTCATTTTGCACATTTGAATCAAAGTAATATAAAAAGTTGTAGTTATGGAAACGAGACAGAGGAGCATATTGAAGGTAAGAGAATCATTCTAAATCGAATGAGGGAGCTATATCCAGACATTCATAATCAAATGAGGTACAAAATAAAAACAATTAATAGATTTGCTGATCTGTTTTTTCAACTCAATGATCAGCAACTAATAATTGAGTTTCAAAGGACTGAGTTGGATTTTGATATTTTTGAAGAAAAGATTAAAGACTACCATTTGAGTGGCATTAATAGTTTGTGGTTACTCAGTGGAAACAAAGAAGATTTTGAGAATATTACAAGAGAGCATAATCTAACCTTTTTTCAGCGTGTAAACATAAATGCCGAGAACAGACCATTATTATTCTTAGATGTTGATAATAGAACCATTACTATGATGTCAAAGTTCGAATATATAATCAAAGAGACTAAAGAAGTCTATATGGATAAACTTTATTATAAGACATATTCGGTGGATGATATAATTATTAAGCTCAATGGAGTTATTGAATCTGACTTTGAGGAGTCCTGTAGAACTGAAAAAACTAAATTTTTCAAGGAATGCCAAGAGAGATTAGAGATAGAGGAGAAGAATCAAATTAATAAAAATTTCAGTTCAGATTTTGAGGAGTATAATAGAGCAGAGCAAATAAATCTTTTTGGGGAAAGAGGAGAGAGTATAGAGTTAGTGAAAAAGAGGCCAATTGATAAAAATATCGATTATCCCCAAGATGATGAGAAGAATTTAAATGAGAAGTATTTGAAAAGGAATAAAAGTAAAATAGATCCTGGATTGGTTGATATACACTATAAGGTTTATAAAAATCATGTATACAATCTATTGAATAATTACACTGAAGATCTGTACAAGACTATCTCTGGAGCTTGTTATAATAATTCAACTGTGTATCAGATAGTTAGGGAGCTTTTAAACGAAGAAATTGACAGAGGGAATATTAAAGCTAAGACGATTCTCAACAATATAGACGAGTTAATAGGATAATCTTTGTAATAAGTATCCAGAAAGTCAATTTATTATATAAAATGGTGTAAACTGTATAAAACATAGTACTAAAAGAATTTATTAAGGAAGGTGTAAATGTATGATAATTACTGATGAGGACAATTATTCTTAATAGTTGTGGTAGAAAATAAGGCAATTCAATCTTTCTGGACTATATTTCGAATTGTAAAATATTTTGATGTTAAAGCCACTTGAATGGTCAAGTTTTACTATGTAAATTTTAATATGTTAAATATGCTCATGTTTGATGATGTTTAGAATCCAAAACAATTATAATTATGCATTGCAATGATAGGGGTGAGAAAAATAAAGAAGGATTTCTATATTTTATTTACAGAACAAGGGAAAAATTTTGAGATTTGGAAAACTATGTATAATTACTTGCCTAAACAAATCAGTCTAATCATATTATTAATTGGAGTATATATGATAGTTTTTGGTCAAGATACTCCTATTATTGCTGATATTGGGATAGGATTATTGTCATCATCAATAGTAACTTCAGTCTATTTATTTAATGATTATTTGAGGAGTAAAATTGCCAATAGGAATAATAGAACTCTTTTTTTTGAAGATTTTATACTATTCCTATTTGACAGTCTAAAATCTCTTCCTCTACTTAATGAGAAGAATGTAGACTATAACATGAAAGAGTATATAGTACATCAACATCGAAGGTTTCATGATAATTACAAGAAAATCATTGTGCACAATCACAATGAATCAGAAATTGCGGAGCTCAAAAAATTAGTTAAGGAAATCATTAATAACAATAAAGTGAGAATAGATAGTATCTTTAACTCAATGACATATAGAGTCGAGTTGGGCCCTTTTGCAAAACAAGAACTGGATCTACTGAGAAGTTACTATAGCGAGTTTCAAGCGATGGTGAACACAATAAATGATGAAAACGATGCAGTTATTTATCATACGGCAATGTGGCTGACAAGCAATAGGCGTCTATTAGAAGATTTCAGCGAATTGAAAGATTTTGATACTATAAGTGTTAATTTTGATAAAGATGGGAACTGTAAATTTGATTACTCGGAGTATATCAATAAAGAGCCTTTCTTTAAATTCAGGTTAGAATTTCAAGAAATAAGAAGAAGAAACTACGAAGAGTTTTATAGTGATGGTAAGGAGAAAGATACTTAAGATTTTAAGATGTAACCTGAAATATTCAATAAAATACAAACTAAGAGGGTGTGTAAAGATGAGTATGTTTGGAAATTCCGATATAGTAGATTTGTCAGAGTATATGTTTTTTCACAATACCATTGATGAGTTCATTTGGCTAATTAAATTAGCCTACTCACCTGCTGAACACATAAAAAAACGCAAATATAGTGTTAACGTGTTATTTCAATATTATATTAAAAATTCTCTTGATTTTAGTAAAATAGTTAGTAATATTTCAAGTCCTAAAGCAAATAATCCTGATAGATTTATATATTACTTAAAACAGGGCTGGTATAATGAATTGGCAGCCTCATACCCTTACAATTCATTCCAGGACAATGCAGGAACTAATATTGCACTTTTAGAAGATAGTGACTTATGGCAAACAGAGCTTTTCCCATCATGGACAATTACTAAAGTCTATTACTCTGTATATGATTATTACAATGCCTTGCTTTTTACTCATACTTTAGACTGCAATACTTATAAACATAGAAATTCAACAAACCATTTTAATAATGTTCTATTGCCGAAGTTTGAGAAAACTTTATTAAAATACCCATTTAATATTGTGGCTTCTGATAAGGACTATTCCTTAAAGGATTTTCGACTTTTTGATCGAAAGGAGTGGAAACATAAGTATGCATGCTATCCACGAGAATTAAATTATAAAGGGAGATATTCTTCGGTGGAAATTGATATGACTGTTGCAAGCTCAGAAGAATCAGAAAGAATAAGAGGGTTGCTAAATAAAAGCTTGTTGTCGCAAGACCCAAGTATTTATGATGTAGAGAATCAGTATTATTATAATCTTAAGTGTGTTCGTTTAGCTTTAAAATGCAAAGCACCCGTGAATATTGTAGATCTAATGTACCACTTTAGGACTTGGGCAAATTATACTGGAAGTGACACATATATTGATTTGCAAAAAGGTGGCTATTTAAGATATTTACAAAAGAATCTTTATATATTGAATTATTTTTTTGGAGGATTGAGTGAACTTGCAGCTATAGCATATCTCGGAGAGGATAAATATGTTAAAGTATTTAATGAATTTTACAAGTCCTTTATTGAAACAAGAGAAGAAATAGTATCAAAGTGGTATTTTTTACCACTCATTAATAGGTTAAGGATTTATCAGCACCTTAATATAATAAATGAATTTAATATTAATGATTTGAAACCACAAAATGACACCTTAGAATTAGTCTAATTAAAATACAAACTTATAATTATTTATTTTAAAATCAAATTTTAGAGGGGAAGATAGATTGAAATAAACTAATATGTTTATTATTGAAGTAGCTTGTGATTAACAAAAAAGTTTGTACATTTTTGATAAAATTTTTCCAGAATTTGAGTGATCATCAGCCCTAATGATTGCTCTTTTTTTATGCCAGCTTCCCTCCCAAATGATTAACTATTAATCATACTTTGTTAAATCTTTAGATTTTCTATAGAAATTTCAAAGAACAAAATTGGAATGTGAGAGCAAATTAAGTAAATTGAACAAGACATATCCTAAAGGTTCCATAATTTCAACAAACTGTGTTAAATATAAGAACATTGTAAAAATAATGACAAATTATTTTATTACTATATTGAACCAATGGATTAAATTATTGTATAATAAATTATAAAATTTAGTTAAGAATAGTTCATATAAAGTTTATGAGAGGTTAGTACTAATATAATATGAAAGGTGGTTGATTTATGAGAAGAAGAGTAGCTTTGTTTTTAGCTGTAGTTATGGTTATTATGACTCCAATGCTATCATTGGGGGAAATAAATCAAATTGTAGACATGCCAAACGATTGGTCAACACAAGCATTGGAAAATGCAGTATCAAATGGTTTGCTCTTAGGATATGAAGGGAAAATCCATCCTGAGAAAAATCTTAAGAGATCTGAAATGGCAACAATAATCAATAGAGCATTTGGAAGTGTAACAAAAGCACCTCTTGATGCTTATGAAGATGTAAGTGAAGATAGTTGGTATTATGATGATATGGCAAAAGCTGTAGCAATGAAATCATTTCAAGGAAGCGGGAGTAGATTAAACCCAGAAGATCCTATTTCACGAGAAGAAGCATTCCTTGTAATATCAAGAGTATTACATCTTAAAGGAAGTGAAACAACGATTGCCTTTGATGATTTGAATCAAATTTCATCTTGGGCAAAAGAAGGCATATACGGATTGATAAATAAGGGTTTAGTAAATGGATATAATAATAAAATCAATCCAAAAGGATTTATAACAAGAGCTGAGTTTGCCCAATTAATGGATAATATCATTAAGCATTATATAAATGCTCCAGGGTCCTATGATACAGTACCTGAAGGTAATGTTTTAATTAATGCACCTGGAGTAACACTAAAGGACTTGACTGTGCATGGAGATCTAATAATTGCAGAAGGTGTAGGTGAAGGAGAAGTAACCTTGGATAATGTAAAGGTAGAGGGTAGAGTTCTGGTAAGAGCAGGTGGAGAGAACTCTATAATTATCAAAGGTGATTCAGATATAAATTCAATAGTAATAATAAAACAAGGAAATATAGTAAGAGTATTTAACGAAACAGGCAAAGAAATCGCAGTAGCAACAGTAGAAGGGACTGCAGATGTAATATTAGAAGGTAGTTTCAAGAATGTAGTGGTTCAATCACCTGATATTACTGTGTATGCCCAAGGAACTACAATAGAGAGTGCTGAAATAAACGGAGCAAGAAGCCGTGTTATTGTAGATGATAATTCTATGATTGGGAATGCATTGGTTAGAGGATCAAATGTAATAATAGAAGGAAGCGGAGAAGTTGAAAGAGTAGAAGTAAAATCAGGTGGAACAGGAACGAAAATAACTACACCTGATACTATTATTGATGTAGAAGATGGAGCAAACAACGTTCAAGGTACAAATGGAATTGCAATTGAGAAAGAACAAACATATGTTAATGGATCAACACTTTCTGAAGATGCAAAACCCTATGAACCTACTACACCACCAGATCCTGAATATGACTACACTCCTCCAGTAACGACTTATACAGTAACATATTCTGTTATTGGAAATAATGGTACTCTTTCTGCAACAAGAGCAAGTGGCTCGAGTGTAAATTCAGGAACAAGTGTAACATTTACAGCAACCCCATCTGATGGATATGAAATAAAAGAGTGGAAAGTAAATGGAACAGCGGTTGAAAGTGGAAATATACTAATAAGAACAATAAGTGCAAATACCACAGTATCAGTAGAATTTCAGCTAATACCAGAACCAGAAATGTTTACAGTAATTTATAATGTTGTGGGTGAAAATGGGACAATAGAAAGTACAATAAGTAGTGGTGTAGGTGTAGAGCCTAATACAGAACTAACATTTACAGCAACCCCATCAACAGGGTATCAAATAAAAGAATGGAAAGTCAATAATGAAGTAGTAGAAGCAGAAAGCACATTGACAACTACTATAACGGCTTACACAATGGTATCGGTAGAGTTCCAAGCAATTGTAGTTGAGCCAACGACCTACACATTGACCTATTCAGTTGTTGGAGAAGGTGGAGAGCTATCAACAAGTTATGCAAGTGGAACATCTGTACCAATTAATTCAGTAATATTAATGACAGCAACCCCAGACGAAGGTTATAGGGTTAAAGGATGGACATTTAATTCACAACCATTTGATTCAACCAATACAGTATATTCATTTACTATGACAAGGGATAATGTAGTAACAGTTGAGTTTGAGGAAATACCTGCAACTATGTATACAGTAAACCTCAGCACAGTTGGAGGAGTTGGCAACCTGTATGCATCTGTAGAGGGTGTAGGACATATTTATGATGGCAACCAAGTAGCAGAGGGTACAAACGTAACCTTTACAGCAGATATTCCAAGTGGGTATGAAATTAAAGAGTGGAGATACAACGGAAACCTTGTAGAACCAGGAGATAACATCTTAACAATATCCGATATAGAAATGGACATAACAGTAACAGTGGAATTTGAAGAGATATCTGATGGTATTTATACGGTAAACTTCAGTACTATCAATGGTATAGGGTCAATTACTGCAAATGCTGATGGTATAGGGGCAATTTATAGTGGTGACGAGGTACCAGATGGATATGATATAATATTCACAGCAGAAATACCTGATGGATATAGAATAAAGGAATGGAGTGTCAACGGGGATATATTCTACCCTTACGGAAATGAAAATACCTTCATAGTATACTACATTTGGGCAGATTTGAGTGTAACAGTGGAATTTGAAGAGATTCCAATTGTAACACATGAAATACTAATATTTGTTGAGAATGTAGACGGAGCAACAGTAGAAGTAAAAGATGCAGAAAACACAGTAATATCAGTAACTAAAATACAAGGTAAAAATTATTTCTATGATTTGGAAGTGGGAAGTTACACATACACAGTATCAAAAGACGGATACTATACAGTAGAGAGAGTGCTTGAAGTAACAGAACCAGACACAGAGTATGTAACAATGGTAGAAGTATTACCAGGAGTTGTCAGTGTGGAAGAGTTTCCAATATATGAAATGAATGTAGGTGGCTATGAGCCAGGACTTCCTGGAACAGTTATGGTAACACTTGATACATCGGCACAAATAGAGGTTCCAGTGGTATGGGATGTATCATCTTTTGACAAGTTTGTAGCAGGGAATTATGTACTACTTGGAACACTTGACCTCCCAGACGGAGTGGGCAACCCAATGAACATAAAGGCAGAATATCTGATTGATGTATTTACAGCACCAGAGATAACACTCGATATAACTAATTCAAATATATTGAGATTTGACTTCGATGTACCGATTGTATGGGTAGGAGAAAAAGACATAACCGAGATAGGAACACCAGATTATACGAAACTGGCATTCCTGCAAGACCTATTCAGCGACCCAACACTTGATGCATCTGTTCTAAATGAAGAAAACATTGAAATAGTTTATGGGGTTGGATATCTTCAAATCAACCTTTTGGAAGATGCAATCAATAGAGATTTGTTCTGGCAACTTGACCATCCAGGTGGTATATATGGTGGAAATGGTGACGGAATATACAGAAAGGATGTAACAGCAGACCTTTCAATATTTAACAACCATTTAGGATTAGCAAGTGAATCAACAGCAGAACCTTTTAAATTAAAATTTGCTGCAAATTACAATGAATATGGATTACCAGATTATGACGATGTAATAAGTGGAGTATGGCAGACAGCAGAACAAAGAGCAACAGAAATTGACTCAGTAAGAACAATGCCAACCTATGAAGCATTCTTTACAGATACAAATGTATTGAGAATAGAGTCTAATCAACCAATATATTACCTTGATGGGCCAATGTGGGCAGAAGTAGATAAGGCAATGTTATTGGTAGATTTATTTGGTCATGGGGAAGATTTTAGAGATGTAGAAAGGTTATTTGATTTGGGTAAAGTAGGAATAACAATGGAAGATACAGCATTTGAGATACAACTATTCAGTGGTGCATTTGACAGTGAGTTCTTCTGGAATATCGACCATCCAAATAGTATAGACCCAGATATAGACGGGAATCCATACCCACTTGACAAAGACGGAAATGGGGTATATAGAAGACTTAATACACTTGATTTAAGTATATTCTATAATTCTTCATGGGATTATGTGGAAGAAACAGTTGACTACTATCTAAAACTGTATGTACCATTTGAAAATGGAATAGGTAAATACAGTGAGCCAGTTCAAGCAGTATGGCAGAGTATAGACCAAAGAAATGCAGACATAGTTAATGACCCAATAATGGATACAACAGCACCATTATTACAAAGTGTAACACCAATGGAAGGGGATTATTGGGTAGATAGAGACGAAGTAGTAGAGATTACAGTAATATCAAGTGACCCTAATATTTATAGATTCTCACCATTTGAAGGTGATTGGTATTATGCCCTACCTGATGTTTATAACGGTGATGAAGAATTTAGAAACCAAGATTCTAATGCAGGTATTACTGTAACATATGAGAGTAATGGAACTTGGAAGATTAATTTAGGCGAGAATCTGTCAGCAGTTATTCCTCAAATTAACTTTGAAATTGAATTAGAGGACTATGCAGGAAATAAGTTTACAGATACAACATTTGATAATGAAAGAATGTATTACACCATAAATTTATTAAGATTAAACTACACAGACCTTGATACTATAGTTGATATTATAGAGAATACTGACCCACTTGATTATACACAAGATAGTTGGAATCTTTTCTGGGATGAGTACACGAACATAATGAATACTATGCCAGAAACAACACAACAAGAAATTGATGATAAAGTAGAACTAATATATATGGCTATGAGTCTTCTTGAACTTTATGTAGAAGTAACTCAGGTAGATATTGATGCAGTAGACACTAATATAATAGTAGGTGAGAGATACAATTTAACAGCAACAGTTCTACCTGTGGATGCAACAAATAAGAATATTATTTGGAGTATAGTGTCAGGACCAGGACAAATAGACCATACAGGCGAATTAATAGCAAATGATGAGGGTTTAATAGTAGTAAGAGCAATTTCAGAAAGTTACTTCTTAATGAGGGATGAACTTACACTAACAGCAGTAACTTCAATTCCAAATACAGCACCAGTACCTTATGAGGATTCTGTTACAGTAAACAACGATAGCACAATATTGATAGATGTAATAGCAAATTCAAATGATTCAGAAGGAGATACACTTTCAATAGTAAGTTTTAATTGCCCTATAGGTACAGTTACCCAAGAGGGTGACAGTTTAAGATATACACCACTTGAGTATTATGTTGGGACAGTAGCATTTACCTATGTAATAACAGACGGTGAGTATGAAGTAGTGGGTACTATAGAAGTAAAAATCAATCCAAGTGGTACATTAGTCGGCTCAGGTAGTTTAGGTAGTAATGAAGTAGAATTTTATAGAAAGTCTTCAGGAGCATTGAATGCAGTTTTAAGAAATAACTTCAGTACTGGTGAAAGACAAGTAACTACTTCATATGATAGTATATTAGGAATAGAAAGTGGCATGGATAAAATATCCATAATATACAAGACAGGAAATGTTGTAGAAATTGTAGAATTGATAAAATCTTATAATAATTTGGATGTTTCAAGTAGAGAAGAAATAACTTCTAATGATGGAGGAACTTTATCTGGAATCCAATATGTGAAAGACAGTAATGGTACACTTCATTTTGTATATCTTGATTCACAAGGAAGTCCTGACCCTTATAACAAACCAGACCTGATGTATTTTAATACATCTGATGGGGCTGAAATATTAGTACAAAGAGCATATCAAGACTTAAGCAGTAGTGGCTCATGGGGAGCTGACTATATAGAAAGTGGTTACACCATTGCTGTAGATAATATTGGAAATCCTGTAATCGCTTATATCAGAAGAAATATTTGGAAATGGTCAAGTGGTAGTGATACAACATATATTCTACACATAGAGAATCCAATCACACAGGATAATATAGCTGTTGAGAGTAATTATGGTACTACCAATATTTACAGTAACCTTCAGCTTTCAGGTGGAGGCATCACAATCGGATTAAGCTATGATAGAAGTGGTGTAACTATTTCAAGATCAATAACAGCAAGTCCGTTAAGTATTGTTTCACCTTAAACTAAGTAATTAGATATCGAAGAATAAGTAACAATAAAGGGGGGTGAAACCTCCCTTTATTTCTTCATTAAACATAATTATTTTTGTCTAACAGATTAAGTTAGGAGATATACTTAAGGATGCGTGTTTGCTCCTTTGTAAATTAATAATTAAGTTTGTCCATTTACAATAAAGTTTGTCCAAAATAAGAGTGATCATTAACCCTAATGATTGCTCTTTTTTATGCCAGTTTCCCACAATAATGATTAACTATTAATCACA